>Ga0315320_10001307_pt1 | contig 20619 bp, 6 predicted proteins | sample M140m21515metaG_FD_203458 | JGI IMG/M metagenome (GOLD analysis project Ga0315320, IMG submission 203458) | Ammonia-oxidizing marine archaeal communities from Monterey Bay, California, United States - M1 40m 21515 | ecosystem: Environmental > Aquatic > Marine > Coastal | place: USA: California... | reverse complement strand
AACATATAGACAAGCTCACCGCCATCGTACGCTAATATTGGATTAGCCCTGGTCGGTGGCAAACTACCAGATATAGATGGTTCAGTGAATGAAAGGGTTACTATGGACTGACCTGAAAAATCAAAAGAATTAGAATCCAATCTAGTTACATCGTTACTATCTTCAAACGTTGTTGTAATTTCACCTTCTTCATTTTCACCCTCTAAAAATATCAATCTACCACCAAACATCAACGAAATGTGTTCGCCAATTGATACAAGCCCGGGGTATAGTCTATTATATGGCGCAACGCCATATTTTATAACATGGGAAGCCGTTGCACCGTTATTGGTAGAAGCTGTAATTTCCATCGACTGGGCACCGGGTTGCATAACTTCATACCATATATCAACTAATGGGTCTATAGCAACACGGATACCAAATCTTTCCCGTCCACTGGGCAAGGGAGTTACAACTGGTCTTTTTAATGGTCTTAATTCTTCTGGTATTTCTTCAACATCAACGATATATGTTACTACATTGGCATCCGATTGCATAGGTTCGGGTGGGTTAGGTGACTCACCCGCTAACAACTTCTCCTCGGTCAATGTCTTAGACGCATCTTGTAAAAAGCATCCGTTATTCTTAATATAGAAAATACCCCTACAATCTTCGTAGTTTCTCATTGCCAACCATGCACATGCTTTAACATCTGTATTTGCATAATAGTGTGAATATGAAGCATAATAGCCAGGTATGGGGTCAGATAATCTTTCATCTATCCAATCATCCGTTATAGACCCATACCACAAATCTTCTACATTAAAGATAACTTCACCAACAGGACCGTAAGGTGTCTTGTCCGATATTTCTTTAGTTATAGACCAATCTTCTTCGTTGTATTTAGGTCCCTCCGTGTAACGTTTATTTGTGTCTTTAGTTACTTTAAATTGAAATATCCTATCATTAGGATGTGGAAAACAAAGTTTTTGAAACACTTTAGTTGCATCTCTAGCATGCTGTTCGAAAGATTTATCACAATCCCACGTAGAATAATCGCAACTATCATCTACGCCCGTGTAATTGGCAATACCATACCACCTATAAACTAATTCATCAGTTGAGAACCCCTTAGATTGGTCATAAGACGACATTACAGCACCATCTATCATATCTTGTTCGGAACAGAATATAAAACGTTCAGGGTTTAAAATTCTGGCTCTATCGTACGTTGTAGAGTTGGAAGGAACCAAATCCCCCTGGTCTGTTAACCCCATAGAATTATATCTTGAACACGGTGGCATTGGTTTCGTGATAGCTACATAAGTATCGCAAATACCGTATTGATTTAAGTGCAACGGTCCATATGTACCATTGTTATTATTGGTACATCTTAGTTCACAGGCTTCGCCTGAACCGACAATACATTCACAGATACCCTGTACCGTTGAAGGTCCGGTCATCCATGGTGGATAGTTGGTTACAAACTGTCTATCGTATTCACCGGCATCATCTTGTCTAGATTTATCTTCAAATATATCTGAAGCATCTTTAGGGACGCAGAAACCATTTGTACCTGAACAAGTAGCGTCTTCACCGTCAGCACTTCCCATCGGGCATTTCATTTCGCATTGTGTTCCATCGTATCCCGTTTCACAGTCACAGTCTGTCCTGGAACAGAATCCTAGAATCTCTCCAGAAGCATATTCCAAACACCATCCTTCCCAATCTTCATAAGATAACGAATTTTCTAAATGGGATGTACATTGTTCTGTACATTCTGTAGATTGTAATTCCGGAATAAACAATGAATGCGAAGCTTCTATTTCATATGGAACGATATTGTGATATTGACCTTGATACGCACAGAACTGTTTTGATACAATATCATCCAACTCTTGTTGACATGCCCCTTGTGCACATTCATTACCTGTTAATCTAGCAATATTTCTCAAGTTTTCAACCTTTTTACAATCTTTTTCGTCTACTTCTGTTCTCAATCTATTGACACAGGTATCGGAACATGCTGCTGTATACATCTCTGTTTTTCTAAAACAACTCCTAAAGATATCATCATCAAAAGGGTATGTTTCACAATCAGGAACGGTATACGCTGAAGCTGATTTTCTAATATCGGGAACACCGCCATATCTGATAAAACAGGTTTGAATACCAGGTTCAGTTGTTAAAACTTTAGGATATGTTTCTGTATTCATCATGCCCCAACATGTACCAGAACCAATTTCAATAATAGTAGGAAATTTATCATTTTCCATACCATTTCTAATTTTCTCTCTACATTCGGAAATACTATTACCAGGTCCCAATGATAGTCTTACAGCGTTTTCATATGATTCCGTTTGTCTACCTGGTGCACATTCCATCACTGGAAATCTCTCATTGATACTTCTACATTGTAAATTCCAATCGCCAGTATGAATACCTGAATGGTCATTAGCACTATTGCATCTAATTAACTTCCAATCCATGGTTTTAACTGTCAAAACATCTGTTCCAGACCATAATAAGATTTCCCCAACGGTGTCGTCAGCCTTTAGATATTCAAATGTAGCCTTCATACAGACATCATTGCATTTAACATGGGAAACGAAACCCTGGTTTATATCTTCACATTTATTTTCACTACATGATGAATATTTGACACCAATCGGTTGTTTTAAATCTTCATCTACAACAAATGTTTCGGGTTCATCGTCGTTTCGTTTCATAAATAACCAGAGAGACTCGCATTTTTCAGTTTCGCCATCATAATGCAACGAATGAGGAAATGCATAATCACAATAAGCGGTCCATTGTAATTCCGATGCCAAATTTCTAGAATCGCCATTTGGTATATCTGGCGGTGCAGCATATTTGAGATTATCTTCGCACATCAAAAACCTATCTAACTTCTCTACTTTATCGTAACATTCGTGTGAATAAGTACATTCTTGTATTGCCACTTCATCTACCATGCTGTGAAGCATGTCGCCAACATTACATATAGAAGCAGCGCGTCTATTACGCGCTTTAACACCTTCAACTAACCATTTGGTATTATCAAATCCCCTGTTAGACATTTTAACACTACCGCCATGCATTGTACCACTTGATGCGATGTATACGCCCTCAATATATGGATTTTCATCTAACTCCGCAATGATTGTATATTCATATGATACGATGTCTAATTGAATATTTTCTAACCCCGATGATAAATAATTTTGGTCTGGTTCTTCTGGTATAAAATAAGCAGCACCAATTTCTTCATCAACAGACTCTAATTTCCATTCTGCTACTAGAGTACTACCCACGGTAAAACCCACCCATCCGTTGAAATTTTCTAAAGTAGTACCGGTTTCACAATGTTGGCCTGGACCACCTACGGCAAACGCGGCAGCGGATTGCTCGTAAGCAATCACCTTGCATTTATAAATACAATCATTTAATTCTGTACAAGATATTTGATGTATAGTTGCACCGGCTACTTTTTTATCGTTTGTTGGTACATAAAAGCCAGGGTGTGGAATTCCAATTGTATCCGTTTTTATAATAGGCACTATAGTTAATCTTTTTGCTTTGTAAAAAGATTCATCCGTATCAGTAGGATTCCAAAACCCTAGATAATCATCAATTTCATTTTCTTCTGTTTCGTATTGATTATTAGCAACCTGTAATTGATAATTTTGATGGATTGGTCTAACTCTAGATATATCTAAAGACCAGTAATGCCATTCGTTTACATTTATTAATACGTCAGTAGGATAGTCGCTATTTTCCTGTAAAATTCTACCATCGCGTTGTCGTATACTTGTGATAGTATTTCCACCAACGTCCTGTACACTTATTGTTCGTAATGCTGATTGTGAGGTTTCAGCATAAAACCACCCGGATATATGATATTGTGTACGTGGAAGTTCAACGGTATGTCCAGGTTCTGTATTTGAATGGGCCAATACAATGTCCCAAAATACAGTACACGTTCTATCTACCAATTGAGCATAACGTATCGGGCCAGAATTTGGTTTATGTGAAACCCAGTCATAGTCCTGAACCCATAATAAACAGTTTTCCCTATCATTTTGCCATATACCACTATTAAATGTGATGGAATCTGTTAGCGTTGACTGACTGGGTATCCACTGTCCAGGTATCCAGTTATTTTCAATATCCAAATCCATAGTTTCCGAATAAGATTCGGTTCCAGTTTGCATTGCTGCATGGGTTCTAAGTGGGTGCATTGAAAATTCATCTGTCCATATAACTTGTTTGTCATGGTTCCATTCTTCTTTGTATAATATACCATCGCGTTTTAAATTCATCAGAAAAGAAGATGAATTGGATTTAGTATTCCACACATGTATTTTATTTGGAATAATACCACCTCTGAAGTCCATTCCAGGATTGTTATTCAACGATATCATGCCATTTTCATATTTAATTTCCCACCCGGTTGGACTCTTAGGTATCGAAAGATTGTAATTTTTGTTGATATATGCAATATCATCAACAAAATCAATTCCGAAACATTCCTGACTATCTCTAGTAAAAGACAACCCTAACGCCCCCCGTGTTTGAAAAGTTAACAATGGTATAGATACGATAGTTGTCGTATCGGCTACAACGGCAGGAGGTCCAGCGTGGTTAATAACTGTTATATTGTTTCTTCGCGCTTCAACCCATACACCTGATTTACTCATGGGACCATAGTCCGGTGTTATCATACCTATGTCATATTCACCATTAACAATTATACCGTCTGGGGTTATTGCAATAGTACCATTTGGATAATAAAAAGATTCGAATTTACATCCTCCTTCTACGGCTACATTGGATGTCCAATGGTCCCAATGTACTGTTACCATTTTCATACCATCTCCTGTTACACTAGATAACCCAACCTGTCTTACATTTACTAAACATAAAATGAGTGGCGCAATTGGCAGAGGTTCGTCAATAGACCTTGGTATATGCATAGATGTCGTTTGAATTTTACCATGTGGTACGTTTGTGGTATAGAATTCTAAATAATCGAAGTATTTTTCTTTTTCTATACCAAATATATTGATGGTTTCTTCTGATGTGATACCAAAAGCTTCAGCCCAATAATCATAATTATCAGCAGGACAATAATATCCATAACATTCATGATAATAAGATTGCATATTGTTATCAACGGCCCATTGTTCCGCATCACCAGGTAATTGAAAAATTGGTGGTGGTGTTCCAATAGCTGACACCGACGTCGTGGTAATAATTCCCACACTCCCTCTAGCAGTTATTAAAACGTCTCTAGATTCCCATGAATATTCTTTCCATGAAGGTGACCAACACCATGCTATATTTTTATCTGGATTATCACCACCCCAATGCCAATCTTTATAACATTGAATATCACGTTCTCCGTAATAATCAGCTGCTGGCCAAACAATTGTTATATCATATGGGTGCGTTATGGCCGTTGATGGAAATATGTTATTGTCACCACTTATTCCAAATTTAAACATATTTGGAGCATAGTAAACGTTTCCATTATCGTCTTCTAGTGGTGTACTACCTACTGGCAATTCATATATAACACCTGTATTACCAAACCCGTATTTGTCATATTGATTGACTGGGTATAATAATCCGGCACAAATTGTACTATGTGTTTCAAAACATCCTATCTCAGCATCTTTTTTAGATGTATAAGATATTAATCCGTTTAAAACAACAGATATTTTATGATATTCAACCAGAAATGTATTACTGGGTAAATTAGAGCCGGTGACATGTATTCGTGACGTGCTTTGTAGATTTAAATTATCAGACCACCCATCAAAATGAACACCTCCAGATTGTTGTTTGGATAATTCAATAACACCATCGGACACTAACATCGCCCTAGAAACCGCGGGCACGGAATATCTAGAGGCTTTTGAATTCATGGGGACAAAAAGCGTATCGGACTTGAAAAAATGACAATTGTCCACCAACGACGTTGATTTAATATATGATATAATTCCAGCATATTCTTTAAATTCGTTTGAAGCGCCAATAAAAGACCATGGATACCAGTGTCTTGAAGAAACAACGTATGAAAACCCATCACATTCCGAATGTTCATCGCACCATTGTCTAATCACGCCATGTGATTCATTTTCATCGAAAAAATCTTCATCCAAATTAAACGGTTCTTTAGAGTGAATGGCACAGTCTCCAACGCATGTACCATATCTATGTGCATAAAATACATCTTCCTCTTCAAAATTAATACCTCTTAACCTTGAACGATAAAGAAGCGATGGTACATTTAACCCTGGTTCTTCGTACGAATCAGCAGATGCATAAATATCATCCTGTTCCATTGGTAGAAAGGTCTTATCTGTGGGGTCTTTCAACGTTTCAAATAAAATGGCATTGTTTAATATATTTTTTGTTGTTTCTTGAACATTATAACATGTAGTTCTAGTCCTACCGATAACGTCATACGTAGGGTTGTCCCAGATAAGTGCATCAATATTGGGTGTTATGACGCAAGATTCCAATTCTTTTGGTGTTAATGTTGCTAAATGTTCAAATCTTTCTTTAGGGTCTCTTAATGATAATTCATCTGAAAGTGTCCATTTACCACCACTATAGCCATAACATTTCAGTCCAAACGGTACTCCGGGGTTCCATGTACCTTCTTCGTTTTTATTGCGCACTGAGCAGGACCAATCTTCACCGTATTGGCGTTTAAACACATTATCCCAAAATAAAGAATGTCTAGCTGCCGTTAATGCGTCAAAATGATAACCCATTGCAATGTCGGGACTATCGACACTGTATGAACATATTGTAGCATATGATTGTAACATGAATCTTGTTGTTCTACTATATTTTGTAGCCTCTGCCCACGATTCTATAGAACCAGTTGGGTACCTGGTATTGATATGATTCTTACACCATTGTGAGTTTATTTCTATTTCATCCGTTTTAGGAAAATCTACAGGATTCCACCTAGGGTCTTGTTTAGCCATACCAACCGACATAACAAATTTTTTGTATTGGTCCTGATGTAATATGGATATGCCTCCCTTCGGCGCACCTGATGCAGCCAACACAAATGGATAATTCTTTTCGTTGAGATTCCAACATAAAAAGAACAATTCAGAAGGTTTCCACGGAATATTAGAACCCCTCGCAACTTCTGTAACTTCTGAAGACAATGCGAAACATTGGTCTACCCATTGATTTTCATAAGATTTCAAACCATGTTCCGAAAACCCATTTATTTTGTATGTGGTTTTGACACCGTTTGATTCGGTCTGTAAATCAAATATTTTCTCATACCAAAAACATCCTTCAGAACCATATTCAAACATATCTTTACCCAAAATTGCGATGTTCTGAGCACAATTATCTATATCAGTTGAAGCAATAGAAACTCTATCAATGTTCTTCAAATGTACATTGACACTATCAAAAACTTTGTATTTAACTTCCACATTCGTTGGGTCTGCTGGACACCACTCTGGTAAGTCCAAATCTGTACATAAAGGTGCTATGCCAACGTCATTGATAGTGTCTTCGCACGTTCTAGCTCTACAAAATGAACGCACTTCACATGCCCCGGTGTTGTCGTTATAAATACACTGGTCATCGGCATCGCATAATGCTACATTATTAGTCAATAAAGAACACTTATATTTGACTTCTTTTTGATGGTCTACCGACAAATCGTATACGCAATATTCATCGCGCGTGCATAATTTAGCATCCGAATATGTATAACACACTGACGCGGTGGCGTCGAAACTACCAATATTGGCATCTGTACCTTTACAATCATCATTTATTGCACCGGAGTTTTCAAATATATGGTCGGACATTTCACACCATGTTTTATCGTGGTACAATTGAATGGTATGAAGATAAAATTCATGGTTGTTAATATCCAATGCCTTATCCAATAACGTATCGCGTTCATCGTTGCATTTACAACACCCATCTTGATTAGAAATAGGTATACCAGCTCTATATGTGGTAAACTGTGGGTCATCTACATAATAAAACCCTCCAGCACCATTTCTAGGCGGTGGTTGGGTATAATACCACACGCGCCCGTCTAAATGCCTGACATAATAACCAGCGTTATTATATTTATCGTTATTGATTGCTACTCTAGCGGCTTTCTCCACCGTTATTTGACTAGTAACACCGGTCTCGCCGCCTTGAATAGTTAGGTCAGTCAACTGAAAATCAGTGGCACCATTGCCTAGGTAACCACCTTCTTTGATGGTTTCAAAACCATGCCAGGGGTTCATAGTAAATTGTTGATTTAAACAATCGGTAACAGCACATCTATCTTGAGCGTAAGATAAAAATCCAGTACCATCCGCATCAGCACCAGACATAATTCTATTCCAACGTAAACCATAAGAATCGCCACAACCTATAGCGTCAATTACTAAAGTATTATCAACATCACCATACATGTGCAACGCTTGACCATCTCTTTCCGCAAAATATTCACCGGTTTCTGGATGAGCAGTCATATGATATACAAACGGTGTCATTTCTCGCCAATTCAACATATCATCGTTATTGTATAAATATTTCACGTTTAAAACGAGTGTGGTAACACCCATTTGTTCAACATCCCAGGCGTCATATATTCTTACAGCTTCTATGGTTTTATCATCATCCGCATCTATTAAATCAAAATCGGAACAGGTCTTCGCCCTGGAAAAAGCATCTTCTAATGCCGTAGAACATTTAATATGACCATTTAAACCAGCACATAAAGAATCATGTTCTTTATTATGAGCACATAATGGCGAGTTCAACTCATCTGGATACAGCCCTTTAAGCATTGCTACACAATATTGAGACCAATCTCTATCGTTTACGTCAGATTGGCATGCTGTAGTTTTACATTGAATTGCACCCGGCGAAGGCGCAACGAAATAAGATTGTGTTTTATACAACTCTGCTGCTTTAGAGTCCCATGGACTTGAAGTTACAGAACAAAAAACACCATCTAAATCTTCTCCGGCCATAACATTCTTACATGAATTTAGATTATCATCTTCAGATAATTGAACAGACTGTTTACAACGGAAACCTCCTTCTACAGGAATAGGTTTACATTCGCCCCTTGCTGCGCATATTTCTTCGTTGTAAGTTGGACAATGGTATTGACAGGCGAGCCCATAATAATTTTTAGACGGTGGAGGGTCAAGTGTAACACCCATTCGTTGATAATACTCTCTAGATTCCTCAGTATATGGGTCCTCGGGGTCGCATTCGCACGAAGTCAACTCTGATTCGGGATTAAAAAATAGAAAAAGGTCATTCTGCCCACACTGTCCGTGTCCGCCACAAATTTCACCATTATGCGTGAGACATGCTTGTTGACATTCAATGCCCGTAACACCTTCTGGACATTGGCATTGGCCTTCTATTGTACAAGTTCCAGCTTGACAATTCAAACAGTTTATGATACGTTCCAATTCTGGTGCTGGTATTCTTTTATGCAATTCTAATTCTTGTTCGTGTATATTAGAAGTCATTAATGTAATATCTTCCATGGTGTCTGTGTATGTTTTAATTAGATTTAGACATCCAGAATCCATATTTGTTCTTAAATTATCAGAACACCAACTAGAACATGCATTGATATCGGCTACGTTATCCGGGTACCAATTATCCTGACAATTGTTGCAATATGAAGTAGCATTCAACGTGTCCATGCCGTATCTATTTAAATCACAGACACACAGTTCCTGTCCAGGAGTGGCAAAAGCGAAATCATTGCATATACCATGTCCATTGCATGTTTTAGCTCCACATTCGACGGTACAATGTTCTTTCGTCGGATTGGCGGTCCATTGGAGTTTGGGGTATAATGTGTCCATACATTGAGCACAATAGGTTTCAGGGTCTGTACCTTCTTTACATTTACAAATAGGCAGATTCTCAACTTCATTAGGGTCTGGGTCATATTCGCATTGACCTCTGCCCCAACAACCAAACCCAGGCTGGCCAGAAAATGGGTAAATGTCGTCTACCCTGTCATCGTGCCATATAAACTCTGCTGACGGGTTACAATAAACGTTGCACTTCTCAGAAATATCCAGAGTAGATGGTGGTGGATACCAATTTGTTTGACATTCTAAACACCTAGGACCGTCGTAAAACCCCAATTCCATTTGATAAGTTGGGTCCCAATTAAATTCCATTCTAGTATAGTAGGACTCAATTGGAAGATATTGGATAGGGTCGGTATTTGGTATGGATAATACAACCATATCAAAATATTCTGATAATGCTGAAGCTTCAATTTCATCAAACTCTGCTAATTGTAAATTTCCATCTTTAACAACCGTTTTAATTGTAATTGGCATATCTGGTTTTGCACCATATCCACTGCTACCGTCTGATATATTTAATATCATACCGTCGAAAAGTGTATAAACATCTGTTTCAATTTCTAAATAATGTGCCGGTGAAGAAAATTTATACGTGTCCGGTACATAATGGTCCTGAATATTAGTGAATATACGAATAGCAACTAACGTTGGTTCCAAATCAGCTTCCGTACCGCCATTATAACATATACATTCACCGGTGTAATCATCACACTCACCATGTCCGAAACAGGTGTATATTTCATTACAATCACAACGCCTACCGTACCAATCATCTTCTCTATCGGGACCTGACACACAAGTACATTCCACATTGTCTTTATCAGCGTTTACGTGGCATTCGCCATGTCCTGAACACGGTGTGTTCGTTGTGGGTTTACGTGGACATTCCCATTGGCATGCTGGAGAACCCCTTGCCACATATTCTTTATCGCATACACACCATGCATGCGCATAATCTGTACCGTTGAATTCTATCTGTTGCGTTGTTCCGTCATAATAACAGGAACCATGTCCGAAACATGCAGCACCTTCAAAAGTGACGGGATTAATGCCAGGGCACATAATCTCGCATTCTGGCTCACCCCAAAACCCTTCATTACAGAAACATTTTGGTCTACCGTTTATCATTTCACACTGTGCGTTTTCCCCACATATCGGATTACCGTTTTCATCGTTACAACTTTCCACGCATTGTATGCCTTCTTCACTGTCGAAATATCCGAATTCGCATATGCATTCAGCATTTTCTGTACATCTTCCATGCCCATTACAAGCATGACATACCCCATCGTAAGATAAATCTAATACATCACAGTCATTAATATTACCATCCGGTAAACATACTTTATTACACTGCCGTCTGGGACCCTCAACGATTACAGCATTGTCATAACCCGGTTTAGTGTAATTATATGCTTGTAACCTGTCAGCTGAACAGTTTCCCATGCATGTTTCATTACCGAATACGTCGGCATAACATTTATTACATAAAAACCCTGTCCATCTCTCTTGTGGTCCTTTGGCACATCTACAGCCGTACAACTGTACAACATTGTCCCTCATGGCGCTTGAATATCTAGTTAGAATAGACATATGTTGACAATTACTCTCTTCACAATAAGCTCCAGTGAATAGCCCATAAGACGTTGAACAGTCACACGATGAATTTGTATCATTATAAAATCCACCATGTAAACACGGGTTAATTATACCGTTTAGGTTATTAATACCTTTCTGGGCTAGCCATGCTATTAAATAGACACACGCTAGCAATGCTAATATTATAGAACACCATAATGGTATTATTTTAAAACCAGATGAAAGTCTTTTCATTTTATGTTTAATTCATAGATGTTTATACTGTGAATCGAATAAGCGTAGAATATTCGAATGAGCTATATAAGGCTTTGGATTCTTTTTAATTGATGTCAAAACTAGCCATAGAAAAATGTGGGGGACCTTTAGAGGCGTTAACTTCACTTTTTAGGTCAGAAAGATTTACACATCAAGACATGGCCAATGCCAGTGCAATGATGTCACAAAATGGTAAACCACATAAAGAACAATCCATAGAGGATATTATAAATTTTATGTTAAATGAATGGGGTATAGGAATGGACAACGCTATCGCTACAGACTCAGACGGTGTTTTGTCATGGGTTTATGATTCAATGGCATTTCTAACTAAAAATCCATGTATTATAGGATTTATATTAAAACATAACAATGGTGAATGGAGAGCAGTTAAACGTTTGGAAGATACCTGGGAATGGCAGCTAAATAAACAAAGTTGGGACCGTGTTGAACGACATGAAATTATAAATAAAATCATGGGATATAAATGTCCAACATATATTATATGGAAACAGTGGATACCATTAAAAAAATGGATAAAAGATTTCAGACCATTTTATATTCGGTCGTCGGACACTGAAGCATCTTCAAGATGGGAATATGAACCGACGAGCTGTTGGATGCCACAAAAAATGGTTTATACTGGACACGATAAGAACATAGCTAAAATATTAAAACGTTGGGCTTCGCCTTGTTTGATATCAAATGCTAAACAATTTATTGCTCTTAGTCCAGGTAGCGATGGTTGGGACCAGGAAACGATTATGGAATTTGATTCGTTGCCTGTTGGAACAGTGGCTGATAGATTATCAGGATTAGTTCAGAAAACTATTGAAACCCACATTAGCAACAATCCCCAGCAAAAAGCTGAAATCATGCCTTTTGTGGCTCACGCGTTGATGACGGTCGCAACGAAATTTGGTATTAAAATAAACCATAGACAATTATCCGCTTTTCAATTAGATGATTTTGATTTAGACCGTGATGAATTAAGAAAATACGACAAAGAGTTAAGTAAAATTAAATAGGATTTAATAAGAATATTCTACACTATATCCTTTTGTCTTAAAATATTAAATGGGAAACCGCTCTGTTAAAGTATTATCAGAATCAACTCCAACACCACTTAAACGTGGGAAAAGCCTATTGGTGGCCCCTACAAGTTTAAGCTATGCCAAAACTCCAGGGGAAAGGTTGAATATAATAAAACAACGTATGTCTGCACAGGTTAAGGGTAGAAAACTGCGTAAAGATTTCAAACCGGCAGAGGCGAAGCTTGCTGGAGAAGCAGATGATGAACTATCTAAAGTGTTTGCCAAAGTAAGTGTTAAAGATGACAATGTAATAGTGTCACCAGAATATTTATGTGGTAAACTTCACGATTATAGAACGTTACCATTTGAACAATTCACACCAGGTGTTGTAATGGACTTAGAAACATGTTGGTCCGTCTCTTCTTTTCCAACGCTTGCATGGTCCATTATTCAACAAATAGGAGCTTGTGGTATAGGAAATGATAAGGGAGATTTTGACCTGTGCTGTTTACTACCCAAACATGATTTCAATAGAGAAAGCATATCTATAATTCCACACCCGACTAGCGTTGAAACGTTTATTAGTACACTAGCTGTATTGAAACAAGACCCACATAAGAGTTTTCATGCATGGATGAATTGCGGCGGTATTAAAAAGTCTGGAAGAAAAACAGAAAAAGATGTTTATGGGACTAAATATACAAAAAAATATTATACGAAAGACGACGAGTCAACATTCATTCAACTGTATAAAGATAGTTGGTTATTTTGGGAAGATAGTAGTAATAAGCAAACGGTAGACATCCCACTAGGCACCATTCAACGTCATAGGCTAAAATTTCAAAACGATAAGGGACATGATACACTTCTTTTCCCGATTGAATATGCTCTAAAATTATTCATGAGTTATTGCGGCGAGAACCCAGTTTGGTATGCACACAACGGAAACAAATTTGATTATCCAATTATGGAAAAATGGTTTCGTATATTTAGAATGGATTACTACTGCCAGCCCATACGATATGACGCTAAAACAACGGCTATGAATGGTTATAGAACAAAAGAAGTATGGTCTAACTACGAGGTTTATGACACTACTCCCCAGAAACTAACTAATAAACGTTGGTTAATTGAAAACCGAAAGAAGATATCATGCTATGACACTTTACTTGAAATACCTAAGCATAAAAAATCAAAATATTATGAAACAAAAGGTGCACTTAGGTATACACAACGGGATTATGGGTGGAGTGGCGAAGGGACGGAACCACGATGGCCACAAAAACAAATGATACGAAGTGGATTAAAAGGGAAAGAGAAACCAGAATATCGTTGGGTATCGGGAGATACAACGACCTCACAATTTGGCTTCAAATTGCAAGATTTGTGCATAGATAATGATATAAAAGGTAACGACCCGTCTGCTCACACGGCATTGGCTGATTGTTGGACGTTGAGAGAATTGTTATATAGAGTTTTTGAATCGGAAAAAGCCGAAGATAGTAAAGTGAGTGCTAAGTTAAAATACATTTTTTAATATTATTTTAATGTTGGCATATAATAATATACGTGCGGGTTTAGCACGTCTGGTAACACGTTTTCTCGTTTAAAATGACAGACCAATGATTTTTTAACAGATGGCTTAACATATTTAGTACTCGGCATTAATTTACCAAATCTAATATTTACAACTTTTGTATTTTCTTCCACTTCCAAATCAACAACTATTGAACCCGATTCATTTACGAAATCAAATGTCCCATTTTCTGCCAGTGGATGACCATTTACAACCACTGGCATATTATATTCCCAAAACTTAGGGTCTGATTTCACTATTTTATAATCTTCTGCCTTTTCCCATTCGTCTTTTTCTACACGCAATATTGAAGAAAATGAGCTTCTAAATATACGTTCATCGTGTGCCAACGTGGGTATAATCCCCTGTCTATAAAACCCTGTACTAATTTGTTCCCAATCGTCTAATCTTGCCATCCCCAAATCAAAAAATTTCCAATCGTTTCCAATTATAGCAATATTTGATGCATGACAATCGCGGTGAAAAAAAGAATATTCGCCATGTAATCTTTTCAACTCTGTTATGATTTCCTCTTTCCATCTAAATAATTCTTCACCGTGTTTCTTTTTTTGGGCAAGTACATATTCATAAAGAGTATTATCAAAACGTTCCATCCCTATAGCAATAGTTGGCGCATGAAACCCTCTATTAAACGTTACTTTTTTAATCCACAACGGTTTTATAAATCTATTATTCTTATCTCCACACAAATCATATATTTTTTTGTGAATTTTATATTCTACATATATTTGCAACCTGCCCATATCATCGTTATGCGTCGGTATTTTCATAGCAAATCTATTTTTGTCTTCGTCGTAACAATCTGTAAATACTTTAGCATTGGACCCTTTTTCCTGTTCACTATAGTTTATAATATGTTTGTAATCCCATTTCTTCAAATGTGAAGAAGTTCTGGCCAAATAATCTTCAGAATCAATATCATTCCACCATTCCATGAATTCTATTTTTATAGATTCTTCGCACCATCCGGATAGATGTGCCATTTGTTTATAATATTAAATCTTTATATATTTGTTTTATAGAATATGTTTAGAGTATAAGAGGGATTATATTTTTTATAAAATGCTTTGGTTTTTTATAGGTTTCATCTTCGGTATATATGTTGACCAAGAATCGCCCAATTTCCCAAATGTAAGAACTACTTTTAAACGTCTGACAACATTTGTCTACGAAATAGCAACTAATGATAAAACATTCACGTCTACAACGCAACAACGTTCAAAGAGCGAATGATACTATAAAGAGAAAAGTTTTTTTATTATTGATGAATTATTTACCCGAAGTTAGAGAGCGTAGATACCGTGTAAATAGGACATCTGACAATCATTTCTTAAACGTTCCAGAGACGTTTCCATTTGATAATAATATGAATTTTATGCCACAAACCAACCCATATGTACATAGAGGTCCAGGATTGCAGGTATTTGATAGAATACACAGTGCAATTAGAGCGGCCGAGAGACGTTTATTAGTAAACCCAGATGAAAGACCCAATTTATCACATATTCCTACTCCAGTACATACATTGGACGGGCAGCAATTGTCAGGGACACCACAACAAATGAATGTATCATCTGGATTATTACCGCGGCAAGGTGCGCCTATAGAATTTACTTGTGGTGTATGTATGGACAAGGTAACTAAAGGCAGTCCACAACAAATATTGACGTGTGGACATAAATTTTGTGCAAGTTGTTTTGACCAATGGCATCAACAACAAGGACACGGTACAACGTGTCCATCATGCCGTACACCTGTATATAATAGTAGTATGAATCAACAACCTAGAGGTAGAACGTTGAGACAATCACCATTGAGAGTAACAACGAGGTCTATGAGAGGGAATCAAGGCATGACGCCACAACAGGAAGCTTTGGCTTTATTAATGAGACGGTTAAGTTAATCTAATAAATTATGAATATCTTTTAAATTTATAAACTTCAAATTTGGGTCATAAACGGCCTCTTCATTGTAATAACATAATGCCCTCACTACATTCCACCACTTAGTGTGTAAGTTTAAATCGTGTTTATTAAATCTATGTAATCTAAGAGACGTGTGTCTCTTTTTTACCCATTTATTCCATATATCATAAACTAGCATGTTCTTCGGTTCCATAAATCTATGATTCTCTATGCATAATAATGTTGCAAACGTTTTACCTAATGCATATAAATCTAAAAATTTATTCTTTTCACTATCTGACATATCTGGTCTGTGTAATTGTATAGCTCTATATACATTCTTATCTGGCATATACTCACGTGTTCCTTTAAATTCTGTCTGGGTTGCTAACCCCATGTGGTCTAAATCTACAAATACTGGGTCACCTGATGCGGTTAAACAAATATTTTCTAACTTGATATCACGATGTACAAACCCACGTTCATGCATTGAAGCAACAGCAGAAGCTATTTTAGAAAATAGAATACTCCTCTCATTGGGTTGCCATTCCGTAATATTTTGTACCCAATCCAATAAATCGCCAGTGTGCATAGGGAAAATAAAAGCTGTGCTTTCAGGCTGTTCTATTATGCGTTCAGGAAAACATAAAAAAAAACTACCAGAGAATTCACGTTGAACGATTCTCATATTAACTAACACTTTAAGATGATGATTTTTTCTATTTTTTAAAATAAGCTTAACAAATTTTCCATCCATTTTAAAAGGAAACCCGTTAGGTCCAGCTTTATCTTCTAATTTAATATAAGACGGATTTCCGGGGGAATATATATCTGATATAATTTTCATTTCAGTTTCTGCGTTAACCCACGTCTTATCCTTATAATATTTTTCAGAGGTCGTCGTCCTGCAACAATTCCCCATTATGAGAGTGTTCCGCTTTATTTATAGTTGGTTCTTTAATTAAAAGCACGGATGCGATTGGAAATAAATCTATAAAATTACAGAGAACAATCAACTTCCAAAAATTTCCAAAATGGTTTCTATTCACACCGTACATGTTGGCAAAGACTGAACCCCATTCTGAACTAATTACTCCGGCGAAATTTGATATAGACATCAACGTTGCGTAGAGTGAACCCTCCACGCCATCTGGGCATATCTTAGCCGCTAAAACAACAGAAGGCAACAAAATGAATTGACCCAAAAGACTTAAGATGATTGAGTCTCCCATCGCCAACACCATGTTAGATATTCCGATTGATTCGTTATATCCTGTTACTATTGACACATATGACCATTTTAAAACCCACGCAACGCTAAGCGTTACGAAGAATATTTTACGAAATGGGACTCTAGTCAAATATTTTTTATATATTATGGTGCCAACGATACTGGTTATGTAAGATGTAACATCCAATATACTAAATTGTGTTGCTGTAAAACGTAACACATTCTCGAAATAATATGACGTTACCGCTCCAAACCCTGGTGTCACTGCCGTTATAAACAGGAATAAAGCAGGCTTCCATATATTTTCGGATTTGAATGAATATACCAACGTTTTAAACGTTGAACTGGCACTGTTTCTTTTGGTAACTGGGTCTTCTTCTATAGCTAAAAATGCTATAGATATAATCAATGGAAAGCAGCCAGTAACAACTTGAACCAATTCCCCACCTAATGCATCATAAGCCACACCACCCGTCGCCGATGCCAATAAACCACCCGCCGCACGCAAACCCCAACACCATGATTGGATAGTACCGGTTTCATTTTCATTTTCATTTCGAGCATGGACCACCAATATTGAATCACACACTACATCAGCTATACACGTTCCCAACGAAGAAAGAAACATCCAAAAACATACCATTTCCATGTTATCAGCATACCATGGTAATGCCCAATAAGCTATGGTAGTAATCCAACACCCTAATAAAATGTATGGTATGCGTCTATAGCCAAAAATAGGAAACGAATCCGACATGAAACCATACACTGGTTTCAAACACCACGGTATGCCGGCTATACCACCCATTGCCATCAATTGAGACGGTGAAAGCTTAACCTTCTCAATTAGCCAAAATCTCATAGCAACAGATGGGAATTGGAAAATAAACCCCAACATTAGATAAAAAGACAATAAAATATGTTTCTGGTATTTTTTAAACATAATATAATGACATAATAACTATCTATACTCACCTTAAGTTCGGTATGGATTCATAAGACAATCACCATCCGTATTTTATTATTTCTAAAATAATTAAAGTATATATAACCCATCCAAACAAACAATAATGCGAATTAATACTATTATAACTATTTTTCTTTCTTGCTGTTTAGCATATGTTAAAGGCTTAGGTATACCGGGTGAATTTTACAATCCAGTAAAGTGGTCAGACCCAGGTGCATCGGGCCAGACAGCAGTTATGTTAGACGATAGATTTGGTTATAACTATACTCATTTGGCTCCATGGCGTAAAGTTTTGCGACATGACCAAATTTCCTCGCTACACCGAGCGTATGGTATTCATCCTTTAGAAAGGAAGAACCCTATATGGCGGTTAACGGCGGATTCTCCAGACATTGAAAACGGTGAAATGGATTTCACCGATGGAAGAGACCCTACTCCTTTTCCTGGAAGATGTTTAGAGAAACAAGATAGAGGGACGACCGAATGGTATAGGCACACGCTGCCCGAAGGCCATTGGTTGCCAACACAAAACCCTTATGGGAGACCTAGTACACAAGAAGGCATTAGAAATGAACACGTCTATTGGGTTTCTTCTGCTAACGGTACGGTCTTATGGGATTTGGGTCATGATTCAGATGGTAACGAGATTGTACCGGCTCCAACGCCAGCGCATTGTACAGACTCAAGTTTTTCATCACAAGAATCTTGTACCACCGCTGGTTCATGGATAGCAGGTGGTCAATGGATATCTCAATCTAGCAGGAGAAGATTGTTATCAACTGGTAGACGATTGACTGAGGGTGACTTCAACGCGGTTAAAACTTCTCTCACATGTGGCTCAGGAGAAGTTAAAGTCAAAGTTACGGATAGTTATGGCGACGACGACGCCGTTGATAATTGGAAGGCTTTATATAAAATTTTTGGAGATGCAACGGATTATGATAATCCAGGTGTGTATACCACCTCTTCAAACTTCTACTCAGCCACAGACGTAATTACATGCAATGCCGAACTAGGTGGAGGCACGTGCACAACATCTGGGTGGGTCGATGGTAATGAATTAGACCATTATGGCGCCGGTTCAGCTGGTAAATGGTTGTGTTTAACAGGAAACACACAATACACCATATCGGGTCGCGATGAATCGAACACGGGTTGGAGGACCTCAAGTAGCAACGGCAATAACCCTGTGTTTGTAAGTATTCATGCAGAAGATGGCACAGAGCTTGTGAGTTTAAATGCTGGTACATATGGCGATGGTGCTTGTTGCCCATTCATGGGCACGGTTGGTAGCAGTGGTACTTCCGGCGGGGTCCATTACACTAAAACATTCACAACGCCTACTCCTGTTGATTGCGTAGGTAGTTTCGACCCATGTCCACATTACGCCGATGAGACTTCCAGTGGTTACGGTTACACGTCGGTTGACTACTCAATTACCACAGCAGCGTCGAATGGTGGGAATGCTTGTCCTTTTGCTGATGGGCAAGAAGCAGCATGTCCATTGCTAACTAGTACGAATACTTATGTATTTATTCAAAGTGCGTCTGGACATACCGGTTCTCCTGCTCCTTGTGTAGTAAGCAGTGACGTTGTAATTGGCCCACAGATTACAATCGGGTCCGAAATAAACAAGGGCCAAAAGTTATGCGACGACGACCCCGATTGTAATGGGTTTGAAGCATGTGGTAGCGGCGACGCTATGTACATTAGAAAATGCTCGTATATCGGTAGCGGTTCTGTTAGTGATATGTGGCAAGACAATTTCGTCGCCTCTCCCTCTCCATCATGTTGGGGCATTCAAAAAGTTCCCGGTTCTATTGAAAACAACATAGCAACTAACGCCGCTGCTATATCAGCTAACACTGGTGATATATCAACTAACACAGCTAATGTAGCAACCAATACAGCTAATGTAGCAACCAATACTGGTGATATATCAACTAACACAAATAATGTAGCAGTCAACGGTGTCGATATCGGACAAAACGCTGATGATATCACAGCCAACGCTGATAATATCGCAACCAACGCTGCCGATATTGTACAACTCAACGATTTTAAATGCCATTTTATGGACGGTACAGTTAATGCAGATGCGTGGAGTAACATTTCTCCTCAAAATTGCATGGCTGGTAGATGTAATTCGGCAAC
>Ga0315320_10001306_pt1 | contig 20622 bp, 18 predicted proteins | sample M140m21515metaG_FD_203458 | JGI IMG/M metagenome (GOLD analysis project Ga0315320, IMG submission 203458) | Ammonia-oxidizing marine archaeal communities from Monterey Bay, California, United States - M1 40m 21515 | ecosystem: Environmental > Aquatic > Marine > Coastal | place: USA: California... | reverse complement strand
ACACCTGGAGTTCCGGACGGCAGAGATTGTCGATTGTCGTCGACAATCGACACGGCTGTATGGGGCAGAGCAACGCCATCTGTGCTGGCAGATAACTCGTCGGAGTCGTCCAGCTTCACGGTGGTAACTGCCAGTACCTCAGTCATGCCCCAGACAGAGATGATTTTGGCGTCCAACTTCTCTATCGCTTGGGATACGAGTGCAGAAGGGATGGGTGCGCCTCCTGATACGAATAGCCGAAAGGAGCGCAGATCACGTCGTTCGATATCTGCGAATGAACTGACGTCCATCAGAAACGGAGTGGCCCCCATACAAAGAGACACAGACTCGCTTTCAAGGAGGTCAACCGCTTTCTCGGTTACCCACGTGTCGAGAAAGACGACCTTTGCACCCGTGACGCAAGGCAGCAGTACACCAAAAAGGAATCCCAACTGGTGAGCGGTGGGCGTCGGGCAGAGAATGACGTCTTCGTCAGTGACCTCAAAGCGGTCTGCAAGCTGGGTGACGTTGGCAAACAAGGTGTTAGCCGTGTGCATCACACCTTTCGGCTCTCCCGTGGTGCCAGACGTGAACATGATCTGGAAAAGCTCATTCGGGTTGACTGCAACATGTTCGACTGCCGGTTGTTTGTCATCTTTGAGTTCAAATCCGTGCTCTCCGAGAACGATGACATGTTCGATAGTCGAAACTTGATCGCTCACGGTGTTCGCCAGAGATCTGAAGTCAAATCCCTTGAAGACTTCCGGGACGTAGAAAACCTTGGCCTCAGTCAAGGTAAAGATATGAATCAACTCCCGTTCCCGAAGGATCGGCATTAGTGGATTGACAACTGCGCCAATACGAGCGCAGGCGAGCGTAATAGCCAGCATCTCGAAGGTGTTGGGAAGCTGCGCGGCGACAACGTCACCGAGCCCCACTCCCCTGCTCAGCAAATCAATTGCAACACGGTCTGAAAGTTCAGCGAGTTCGCCAAAACTTATTGTGTGCTGCGCCCCGGTCTCTGCGTCGACAGAGACGACCGCAGTTTTATCTGGGCAGGTGGTCGACCACTGATCGAAGAAGTTGCAAATGGTCTTATTGCCCCATGCCCCCGTCCCTGTCATCTCTGCGATCCGTTCGTCCGGCAAAATAACGCTCCGGTTTTGATGTGATTTCATTCAGTCATTCCTTGATCTGTCAGAGAGGTCTGTCTTAGCGGTCTTCAACGATGAGTTGGCACTCCGAAAAGGTCGTTGGCGATGAGCGCCTTCATGATTTCGGCTGTGCCATCGCCGATTTCAAGGCCAATGACATCGCGGAGCCTTTGATCAAATTGATGATCAGTGCCGTACCCCGACCATCCATGGAGACGAAGCGCTGTGTGGATGGCATCAACTGACCAAGCCGGCCCCATCCACTTGGCCATGGCTGCTTCTGTCGTGTGTTTGGCCGATTGATCGGCGAGTGTCAGAGTGTCGTAGGCAATCGATCGTGCAGCGCGGAGCTTCGCATAGTGCTCAGCAACCTGTTGAGTCACGGCTTGCCGAGACGACAAAGGTTTGCCGAACGTGCACCGAGTGTTGGCGTAGTCGATGGTTTCGTCAAGTGATTCAAGTGCCGCGCCGACGCAGCAAAGCGCAATTACCGCTCGGTTGAAATCGAAGGCGGTCATTGCCTGTACGAATCCTCCGTTGACCTCCCCAAGCAGGTGGTCGGCCGGCACAAAAACGTCATCGAAGACCAGCGAGCCGCGAGCGATGATCTCGCCGCCAACCCCTTCAAAGACGGTTCGGGTCACTCCGGGACTGTTGAGAGGAACCCAGAATGCAGATACGCCTGATGCCCCGGGCTCACCGGTCCGGACGAGAACGATTGCCGCATCTGCAAAACCAGCAAACGTGATCGATGACTTCTCGCCATTGATGAGCCAACCACCGTCAGTCGCGCTTGCTTTAGAAGAAATCGCCGCTGCGTCGGAGCCGGCGTCTGGTTCAGTGAGGGCGATCGCCGGTACGCAACTTCCATCGGCAATCTTGGGTAAATACGTTGCGGCGACTGTTGGAGCCGCCCAGGTACGAAGCCCAGTAGCGGCGATTGCTGTGAGCTGAACGAATGTCGACACATTGAAATCTCCGCGAGCGAGTTCTTCGCCAGCGATGCCAACATCGACGAACGTTGCATCCGAGCCACCATGCTCCTCGGGTACCAGCAGGCCAAAGACGCCGAGGCTGGCGAGGTCGTCGAGAAGAGCCTGATCGGGGCGTCCCGCCGGTCGATTAAGATAAGAGGGCTTGAGCTTGTCGCGCGCGTAAGAACGAACCGTCTCGCTAAAAATCCGTTGATCATCACTGAAAATCATGGCGTTCCTTCGATCAAATCCGGCTGTCGCAAAATGTGGTGAACTCTCTCAGGCCGATTTCACCGCTGCTGCGATCTCGCCCCATCGGTGGACGTTCTCGGGCCGACGCTTGATGTCTTCATCGGCGAGATAGGAGATGACGCGTTCAGCGATGCCGCCGTAACGGTCGATGATCCGATCAGCAATCTCGTCCCAACGACCGACGATGGCGAAGGCGTCAAGCATGTCGTCGGTGATTGTCGATGCAAGGGCGTCGACATCGCCGGCTTTCAGACAGCGATTCAGCTCCGCTGAGGTTCCGACAAAACCGAGATCATCGAACTGATAGGCGTAGTTCTTGGTAGCTCCGTAAAAGCCAATCCGTGTTCGCGCAAGCTTTAACAGATGCGCGCGTTCCTCTGGGGTGTCGCCCGGCACAATGATTGCTGGGACCAAGAGGTCGACCTCTGACGGATCTCGCCCAACCGTCCTTGCACCTTCAGCAACAGCCGGAAGTAAACGCGTATTCAAGTAGTTAACAGAGTGCACGGGGTGGACATGGATGCCGTCAGCAACCGCTCCAGCCATCTTGGTCATCGCAGGCCCGACAGCGGACACATCCACCTTGATGTCGCCGTGTCCATGGCTCAGCGGTCGCCACTGATCTGGAAGCAGGGAAAGGTTGTAGTACCGACCCTGATGTTGCAGATCGGCATCACCTCGAAATGCTGCTAGGGCAGCTTTAACGGCCAAGAGGTAATCATGCATCCGATCGACGGGCTGATCGAACTCCGCTCCGTAACGACGCTCAATGTGGGCACGAACTTGGCTTCCTAGCCCCAGTCGGAATCGACCCTCCGTATTGTCGGCCAACTCCCACGCAAGAGATGAAGCGACCATCGGACTCATCCCGAACGCAACGGCGATCCCGGTGGAGTAGGTGAGCGACGGAGCCGCCACGGCGGCGGCAGCAATGTTGAGCCAGGGGGTTTGTCCTGTCTCGGTGAAGACCATTCCCGAGAGGCCAGCTGCCTCGACTGAACGAGCAAGAGCGGCGGAGTCAGACCATCGGCTCGAGCCAATCATCAGGTCAACCTGCATTGGCGCCCCTGACAGTCTGGTCCTCGTCCATTGCCGTCATGTTGTCGAGCAACTGGATCAGGTAGTGCAATGCGTGAGCCATATCGTCAACCGAGAGGCCAGCCGTGGCCTGACCGTAGTAGCCGTGGATCAGCGGAAGTGCCTGATCATGCCACCTTTGGCGTCCGATATCTGTCAGCCGAAGTCGGCGTGATCGGCCGTCAATCGGATCAGACGCACCGACAACGAGCCCATCTGATTCAAGTCGGCTGACCACTCCCGCCAAGCTCTGCCGACTGACCTTCAGGTACCTGGCAAGGTCTCCAACTGCCATTCCATGGTCCAACTCTGGTCGCGATAATGCACCAAGTACAGCCCAGCGTTGGGTCGTCAGCCCTTCAGACTCAACGGCACGGGTACCGGTTTTATGCAACATATTGGCACATTGATAGAGCCGGAACAGCAGAAGGTTGCTTAGCTCAACCCGCGCTCCATGCGAGGTTTCACCATTATTTTTTGAACTTTGCTCAATCGATTGGCTAGTTAGTGAAGACACCGGCCGGCTCCCCTTGTATTGCGTTCACTCGTGTACCGTGTCAATATCATGGTATATCAATGAACGCAATACAAGGGGCTGGAATGAAGAGATTCGATGAACGAACCGTGGTCGTGACTGGCGGTGGTGGCGGAATCGGTACAGCTCTCTGCCGCGGGTTCGCAATGGAGGGGGCGCGCGTCGCAGTGCTTGACCGGGTAAAAAGTGCCGCCGAGACTGTTGCTCAGGCGCTGAGCGCCGACGGCTGCAGGGCACTCGCTGTTGCGGCCGACATTACTGATCGGAGTTCGATTGATGCCGCCCTACAGCAAGTGACTGCAGAACTCGGCCCTGCTGACATTCTTGTCAACAACGCCGGCTGGGATCTTTTTGTACCATTTCTCGAAACAGACGCCGACGACTGGGCGCGGCTCATTGACATAAACCTCGTTGGTGCGCTCAACATGCACCATGCGGTGCTCCCAGGAATGGTCCAGCGCGGACACGGCCGAGTCGTCAACGTTGCGTCCGATGCGGCCCGCGTTGGTTCGTCAGGTGAATCGGTTTATGCCGCCTGCAAGGCAGGCCTCGTGGCGTTTTCAAAGACTCTCGCGCGCGAACATTCGCGCCATGGGATCACTTTCAACGTTGTCTGCCCTGGGCCAACTGACACGGCGCTGCTTGCAAGCGTGACCGACGCTGCGCCCAACCCAGAAAAGCTCCGTGAAGCGTTTCGTCGCTCCATACCGATGGGCCGAATTGCTCAACCCGAGGATCTGGTTGGCGCTGTCTTGTTCTTCGGTAGCGACGATGCCGCTTTCGTGACAGGTCAAGTGCTGAGTGTCTCAGGCGGCCTCACGATGGCGGGCTAGCGGACTCGAAAGTCTCAAGACACAACCAGCACAAACAGCAGGAGCACCCGTAATGCACTACACCGACATCACGGTCAACAAACGTGACCATGTTGCTTACATCACCATCGTTCGACCCGAGGTTATGAATGCTTTCCGCGGCCAGACTTGCGAAGAACTAATTCATGCGTTCGGCCATGTTGGCTACGACTCCGATATCGGTGTCATCGTCTTCGCCGGCGCAGGTGACCGGGCGTTCTGCACCGGCGGAGATCAATCGGTGCACGAGGGCCAGCAATACGACGGACGCGGCACTGTCGGAATGCCAGTTGAGGAAATGCACGCCGCTATTCGCGACGTTCCAGTTCCCGTAGTCGCCAAGGTGCAAGGCTACGCGATCGGTGGCGGCAATGTACTTGCGACTATCTGCGACCTCACGATCTGTGGTGAATCTGCGATCTTCGGACAAGTCGGCCCTTCCATGGGATCAGTCGACGCCGGCTACGGCACAACTTTCCTTGCCCGCGTGGTCGGCGAAAAAAAAGCTCGTGAAATCTGGTACCTGTGCCGTCGCTATTCCGGACGAGAAGCTGAGGAAATGGGTCTTGCCAACATCTGTGTGCCTGATAAAGAACTTGACGTCACAGTTGAGCAGTGGGCACAGGAGATCTGCGAGAAAAGCCCAACGGCGATCGCGATTGCGAAGCGCTCATTCAACATAGATACAGCCCATCAGTCTGGAATTGCCGGAATGGGCATGTTGGCAACCAACCTCTACTACGGCACCGCCGAATCTCAGGAGGGAGTCAACGCGTTCAAGGAGAAGCGAAAGCCAAACTTCCGTCAGTTCGTTAGGTAGTCCCTCGAATCCAAAAGCAATGATCGGCAAACGGTGTCGCGCATTCGGCACACCAAATACTTGGATGCGAAGCGCAGAAACATTCTTCTTGGCCTGCAGAAAGTATCAGTGCTCGTTTTCCCAGCAGCTCGTCGACTTCTAAGACCAGGTTTCAACGAAGCCTGAACCAAACCCGTAGGTCGCTTTAAGGGCCATTGATCCCGGCGCCGCGCTCATTGAGGAACAAGCTGCCATATCGAAGAGCAGCTTGGAACAACTGGCGCGAAATCAACTGGTACGAGTGGTGAATCAGGTGCCGGTTGTGGGCCCAGAGAACCAACGGCGCGTTCAGAACGACCTCACGTGCGCACATGAAAACAGTTCATCGATAACTGAACTGTTATGGTTCAGCTGTGGCTGAACTGTTGACGGAGCATTTCCAGACCGACATCTGCCTCGACGGCCCAACAGCCGACGGGCTCGACCGAATCGGTTTCGCGCTCGCCGATCCGATTCGTCGGGACATCCTGGTTCGACTTGGCTCCGGGTCAGAGTGCCCGAGCGACCTCGCTGAGGCAATCGGTACGTCCCGCTCCAACGTGTCGAATCATCTCGCATGCCTCCGCGGCTGCGGGCTCGTCACCGCCGAACGGGCCGGTCGTCACCTCCATTACCAACTCGTGTCGGAGAGCTTCGCCTCGGCGTTACGGACTCTGTTGGCGGTAGCCGCAGATCTGCCAACGTGCAACGGCGGACCCAGCGTCCAGCAAGGCCGCCCGCAGTGAGCGTCGAGACGTCGCCACGATCGATAGAGCGCGACGCCCTCGTTCGCCGCGCCACCGTTCTTAACCGGCTCACGATCGGCTGGAATGCCATCGAGGGCATCGTGGCGATCGCTGCCGGAGTTGCCGCATCGTCGGTGAGTCTCGTCGCGTTCGGTCTTGACTCAGGCATTGAGGTATCCGCCGCCCTCGTGCTGGCCTGGCGCCTACACCAAGAGCGACGCGACGGATGTCAGCTCCCAGCCGATGACCGAGCTCGGCGCCTCGTCGCATGGTCGTTCGTCGCCCTTGCCAGCTACGTATCGGTCATGGCGACCATCGATCTCATCGGCCGCCACGAACCGGAGGCGTCGACGCTGGGCATTGCGATCGCTGCGCTGTCGCTCGTCGTGATGCCGATTCTGGCGTCGGCTAAGCGTCGCCTGGCATTGTCGCTCGGCTCGCAGGCTGCGGTCGCCGAAGCAGCGCAGACCAATGTCTGCACGATGTTGTCCGCTGCGCTCCTCGTGGGACTTTCGGCCAACGCCGTGCTCGGCTGGTGGTGGGCCGACCCGGTCGCAGGGCTCATAATCGCCGGAGTGTCTGCCTGGATGGCAGTGCGTACGTTCCGAGCCGAGTCACTCGAACACACCTGCTGCGGCTGAGCAGCAATAAACATCAGCCGACCTTTGTCAACCGCTGTTCTACTCCTAACGCAAAACTTCGGCCTATGCGTCGCTTGCGGCGAATAAGCGACGCCGATCAAGGTCGGGAAGGCGACAAGATGCCCGCAAATCGCGGTCGAGCATCAGTCTCCACCGGATGCATCAAGTAAGCCAGCCCCACCGATGCCGAGAGGAGCACGCTGCCCGTCAGACCGTGCCTGGGCAACGACGCTACGCAACGTATAGGGCGCCTGAAGCTCATCATCAGTCGAGTCCGTGCCAAGCTCGCCAACGCGAAGGTAGACGCCGCTATCAGCAGCATGTCGGAATGGCGCAAGTGAACCCGCCGCTTCGCCTACTCGGCCGCGGGCACCGAAACCATGTCCTTCGTTGGTTTGCTCACCAGTAGCCGCTTGAAAGCCCATACGTTGCAACAGCTTCGGACTCGCTCGGCCAAGAACCTCGGGGCGCACTGACAGCATCCAATTCTCCTGCTGACGTTTCCACGGTTTCTGCATCGCGTTGAGCAACACGATGCGTGGTTCATCGGCATGGTTTATGCCTGTGCCGTGCAACAACCGGCCGTCGATAAGCACCATCGAACCCGCCGGGGCGTCGAGGTTGATGGCCGGTGGGAGCTTGCCCACGGGCTGCCCGGTACGCATTGCGTCGGAAAGCACCCGATGACTGCCGGGGACCAGAAGCGTCCCACCGGTGATTTCGTTGAGGTCAGTGACCGCCGTGAGCACGTTGACCAGGATCGGGCTACGCGCCTCGGGAATATCGCTCTGGTCCTGGTGCAGAGCTTGCGGCACGCCACCTTTTTCAGCAATTGCCGCGATCAGCGAATTGCAAATCCAGTTAGCACCCAGCGCCTCCGTCAGGAGCTGCTCGATCAGCGGTCCACCCTGCACAACCTCGGGATCTTGTTCGATGATGCCCTCGAAACAACGGCCTTTGTTCACACAGCAGTTGATGTTCTGGCCGCTCTGCGTCCACTGCGCTATGCGGGCGCGGCGCTCTCCACCAGCTTGATCTAGGACCCGCTCGCGAATGATTGCAACCTGCTCAGGAGCAACAGCTTGAGCGACCTTGCAGTAACCCCAAGTGACCAAGTCTTGACGTAGTCGCCGAATGTCGACAGTCGGTTGCGGAAGATCTTCACCCTGCCACTCAGGGTGCTTTGATCCGACCGTCGTGTCGTAGTACGCGCCGGGTTGGTAGTCCCAGTTACCCCAGTCACTCCGCGACTTCGGTGGCACGAAACAAATGTTGGGATTGTTCTCAAGGACTGACTTCATCGGCTCTGCGGTTGCGACCTCAGCGCGGTACATCTGCTTATCGAACGACGACTTCGAGGCAATGTCGGACGGATCGAACTCTGTGGGAATCATCAAATAATCAGTTCAGCGGTGTGCAGGCGCCATGTAGAACCAAAACGGGAAAGGTGCCGCCTGCTCTTTCAGAGCCGCTCGGGCCGCCAACACCGTTTTGCCAGCTTCGGTTTCCTCGTGGAACCATACTTCGACAGATTGCCCACCGGGGGTTGGACCGGAAGCCAATTCGAGCGCAGCCTCGGTGTAATAGGCACGAATATCGTGACAGACCGCAATCGTTGATTTACCAGGCAACGAATGCTCCTTCCATGGCTCACCAGACGCCCACATATCAAGCACCCGAAGGGCGTCGGGGATGGTTTCGACATCGATCGCGCGACCCACATTGGTTCTGCCACGCTGGTGCAACGAGCGATCGTACGCAGCACGCAAACCCTGAGCCTCATCGACTGCCGGCGGCAGGCCGGCATCGAAACGCGGCGGGATGGCGCACGACAGAGGCTGCTCGTCAGACTCGATCACAAGCGGATACGTCTCGAAAACCGACGTTGGCGACTCCAAGAGAGCGAAAGCCCGGAGCAACACATCGCGCTGCAGTTCAACGTCATCGGGCCGGCCGAGTGGGCGACCGAGGGGGAACTCAGAGTAGAGAGTTCGCGGCGGGTTGATTCGTTCAGCAACTTCTTTCATCGAAGCCAACACGACGGTAGAGAGCCCGGCAGCTTCAAACACGTGGGCAAGCGCACTCACGGTGCGCGTGCACTGCGGTCAAACGGGCGTGAGGATCACCACATCTACGCCGTCGGCGAGCATCTCTTGCGCGCACGCAGGGCCGCTATCAATGCGGAGCTCGCTCACCGTGCTTGGTTGGTTGCCGGCGAAAGCAAAATGCCGCGGAGCGACATCGCCGATAATGCCGTCAGCGGCGAGTTCCTCGAGACGGTCAATCGGATAAACAACGTTGAGGTCCAGCTGAAAGCCGGAGTGGTCAAAGTTGGGACTCCAGTGGCCCATCACGATGTCGCGATCGGCTCGATTGAGCGACCTGTAGCTGGTATCGGTGAGGCTGAAGCGTTCTTGGCCCGTTCGATGCAGCGCAGCCGATGTGACAATCGCGACGCGAGCCTCAGGCAGCGGTTTATTCAGAGGCGTGAAGGCCGGATCGTCGAAAATTGGAACGTCGTCGTTGGCTCCGTACGCCCGCATCTGAGCATCACCACTCAACGCGTTAGACATGGCATGATTATGCCGGGCCCAGTCAGCGACCAGCGAGTTCGAGGCCAGCCCACCGTGCGCACGCCCCGATGAGCGAAAGTTCAGCCGTGGCGGTTACAGCGATCCTCAGCTACGGGATTTGGCTCATTTAACTGCTCGCCCTCCCTGCGAGCCCCGCTGCTTCGACCTTACGAGCACGGGTTGCGCGACCAGGGCAACGCCCCCAGGCCATCAAAAGCCCTACAACAGACTTTCTTCAGTTGAGTTACTGACCACTATCGCCAGCCCAGCAACATGCTGCGCAGTCCTTGCCAACTCCCTCGGATCCGCTTGCGTGTCGAGCAACCCTCGCCCAACATCAGATTTGCAAAAATTACTAAAATTGTGAAACTATACGAAAGAGGTTACGAATTTGTTCTCGATCTTCAGCTCGTCTTTACTCTGAATGAACTTAATGAACAAATCAAGAAATAAGGGATGAGTGCATTTCATTATGTCGGATCAGGTGAACCCAGATGAAACAATATCAGCACGTCAAAATAAACAGAATACCGAACTGGAAGGAATCCTCAAGACAACTAGCCCCCGGGGATGGTGGGCGGTTGGATTTGTCACTATTGCTCTAACGGCAGTTGCAACTTGGGCATGCGTTGTCAGCGTTCCCCAAACGACGAAGACGGCTGGCGTCACCAATGCGCTCGTGTATTCGTATCAAATCACCGCTCCTTCATCGGGGAAGCTTTTGATCCTAGACATTCACGATGCAAAAGTTAAAGAAAATTCGGAAATCGGATCTATTACCGATTCAGATGGAAAACTGACCAAGGTAATCTCGAATAAAGCCGGCCAAGTTCGAGCCCTCAACGCCGCACAAAATCAATACTTGCAGCTCGGCGATCCGATTTTGTCCGTAGCGGTTCCGGCGCCTGCAGACAAGCCTGTCGAAATAATCACCTTCGTCGGTGCAAGCGACGCCCCATTCTTTCCAGTTGGCGGAAAAGTAGATATCCAAGCCACTGACACCCAGTCTGGGCGGAGAATCACTACAACTGCAACTATCATTGCTGTTGGCCAAGTCCCTTCAACCAGTGAGACTTTAGATGACGTCAATGGTGGGGTCACGGGCCTGACGGAGTCGTGGATGAAAAAGTCCTCAGGTCTTCCATTTCCTGTTTTCCTTGAGACTGATGATTGGCCGACTGGCGAGAATGGATTCAACCCTTTTGGGGGCCTCATCGTCGAAGTCACTCGTACCTACGACACCATCAAACCAGTCGAACGACTTTTTGGAGGGCGCTAATTCATGACAATTGTCTCAGAAGAAAAGCGTTCTGTAGAGTTGAAGACTTCTCCAAAACAGGTGAAGGTCCCCACAATACTTCAACAAGCAGGAACCGAATGTGGCGCTGCATCGCTCGGAATGGTTCTCGCCCACAATGGCCTCTGGAAGACACTCGACGAGCTGCGACACGATGTTGGCGTGGACCGTGATGGAGCCTCCGCCGTAGCAATTCTTGATTGTGCTGACTCTTTGGGTTTGAGGTCCAAGGGGTCACGCATCTCGGTCGAACAAATCAACGACCTGTCCTTGCCTGCGGTTTTGTGGTGGAACCGTTGTCACTTTCTTGTTCTGGAAGGCGCGTCCAAGGGCGGCGTTCACCTCAACGATCCAGCAAGGGGGCGCGTGACACTCCCAGTCGATGAATTCGAAAGAGGTTTTTCCGGCGTTGCTCTTGAATTTGAGCTCACTCCCGAATTTAGGCCAGGAGGAGCAAAATTCTCTACAGCCGAATCTCTGTGGGAACGTCTCAAGACCTCGAAGAGAGGAGCCATTTACGCCACCTATGCCGGCGTTCTCGGGATGCTTCTAGGAATACTCGCCGCCCCACTCAGCCAAGTCTTCATTAACGAAGGACTCGGTGCGGGCAACAAAGAATTAATTCCACAGGTTGGACTCGCCCTCCTTTCGGTCGGAATTTTCCGATCGAGCCTTAACCTTCTTCAGTACGGAGTTCTAGGACGCCTCCAGTCCAAATTTACCTTGATAGGCGCATCCGGAGTCCTGAACCGGTTATTACGACTTCCGATGATGTTCTACATGGAAAGATCCGTTGGTGATCTCAGTCAGCGAGTTGGTTATAACAGTCAGGTTTCTACTCTGCTGGCCGGCCAAATGGCCAGCGCCGCCATCGCCGTGCTTGCCCTTCTCGGATACGCGGTCCTCCTCCTCTATTACAGTTTGTCAATTGGAATTATAGTTTTACTAATTTCGGCAATAAATGTTTTGGTACTTCGAGCCGTCATGGACCGAAGGACAACGATGCAGGGCCGTATTCTCAGGCGTCAAAACGACCTCCGCGGACTCGCAACGGCCTCGATCCGAAATATCGAAACACTGAAGTCGACCGGCCAAGAAAATCAAACATTTACTCGCCTTTCTGCAATGCAAACGGACTATGTTTCAGCCACGGCCGCCTTAGTGCCAAGCTCAGCTCTGCTCGCTGCACTACCAGTGGCTCTCATGGCGTTGACAAACGCCGTCATCCTGGTCCTCGGTGGACTCTCAATTAGTTCTGGGAGTCTGACGCTCGGTGGTCTTCTTGCAATCCAAGCTTTGGCGATGAGTCTGAGTCAACCAATCAACACTCTTATGAGTACTGGCGGACAGCTTCAGGTCGTCACATCGAGCCTGGAGGCCCTCGACGATGTTCTTGCCAATCCAGTTGACACACGATTTGAACGACAAGTTCTCCAAAAAGGTGACCCCGTCATTTCCTTTTCGGGCCATCTTCAAATCCGGAACCTGTGTTTTGGTTACGGTGACAAAGCTCCTCTACTGCTCGACAACTTCAGCCTCGACCTACAGCCGGGTCGGCGAATTGCCCTTGTCGGTGTCTCCGGCGCCGGAAAATCGACGATCGGCAACTTGGCAGCGGGACTCCTTCAACCGCGCAGCGGCGAAGTTCTTTTCGACGGATTACCCCTCGACCAGTATCCGTCCGGCGTACTGGAGCAACGTCTTGCCAAAGTAGACCAAAACGTCGTTCTCTTCTCAGGAACGCTCTCCGACAATGTTGCCCTCTGGGATTCCACAGTGCCCAGTTCACAGATTGCCAACGCCCTCGCTGACGCCCAGGTATATGACGACATACTGGCGCGCGAACAGGCTCTCCATTGCACCGTCGAAGAAGACGGACGAAACTTTAGCGGTGGCCAATGTCAACGAATTGAGATCGCTCGCGCCTTAGTTCGTAATCCCAGCCTGATCGTCCTCGACGAAGCAACGAGCGCCCTTGACGACGTTACTGAGCTTCTCGTGATGAACGCAATCAGGCGGCGCGGTGTTGCGGCCTTGATCATCGCTCATCGCCTCAGCACGATCAGGGACGCCGACGAAATCATCGTCCTAGGTCGCGGAGGTGCTGTTCTTGAGAGAGGCACGCACGAAGATTTGATCAAGACCGGTGGCACATACGCCCAGATGGTCGAAGACGCAGGGGAGGGCGGAAATGTCGGAAGTTGACGACAACTCAGCGAGCACTAGCTCACCAAACCGGCGTCTTTACTTAAATAATTCGTCGGGACCCATCGCCGTCCTGTCCGGTGAGATCGACTTATTCGCAACAGGGAGCGACGACGCCCTCGTCCCGATCGCGACGTGTGGAGTTGGAGTAACTCTCATGCCCCCGAGTCCGCCAACGCAACTAATAATAATTCCGCGCATCGACGCTCGCACGGCATCTCCGAAGTCCAACTCATCTCTCACAATTCAGCCGTTCGTTACATCGATCTGCCAGAATCTCGGTGAAATTGCATCAGACCTGCAAGACGCCACACAAGAAACGCTAGCGGGCCTACTTAGTCAAGTCGTTGACAATGCAATTGCGCACCACTGCGCTCAGTTTGAAACTGCAGCAACGCGTTCTCAAGGGCTTTCCGACCAAGAGCTGACTGCTTCAATGAGGAGGGCGGCCTACTCAGCTCACACCCTAAAGCCACCGATTGAAAGTTTTGAAGCCAGCCCAATTACGGCGGTGATGGAACTGCTCGGAAGCAACCAAAAATTTGAAGTTTCACTTCCCTCTCGTGGCGACGTTGTGAGTTTGACTCATAAGGCAAAACAGAATCTCGCTGCCGCCGAACTCAAACTCCCAGCAGCTGATCAACTTCTGGCTCGCGAAGAGGCCGAGATCCATGCCGTAGCACACAAGTCCGGAATCAGATTTCGCACCGTGGGTCTCAAGGATGGGTGGCATGAGACCGCTGTTACCCCATTTCTCGGATTTTCTGTTGAAAATGGATCGCGGAGACCGGTTGCCCTCATCAAAAAGGGTAGCCAGTACACGATCCAGGCATCAGACGAAAGTCAAAGGCGCCCATTAAATAAGACCGACTTGGCGCATCTTGAAGATGTTGGATTTGAGTTCTACACCCCCTTTGATTCGAATCGGTCAACACGTCTTCGTGACGTAATTAAGATTGCGCTCCTAAACACGTCAGCAACTTGGTGGCTCGTGTTAGCGATGGCACTCGGCGTGCTTCTACTCGGACTTTTAACTCCTCTTTTAACTTCGGCGCTGGTTGGCACGTTTATCCCACAGAACAGAGATGAGCTCATCCTTTCGACAGGAATCGCCCTCGCAATCGCCGCTGTTGGAATCTTCATATTTTCATTGGTGCAGAACTTTTCAATTTCTCGGATCACACAGGTCTCGACTCGGAATCTGCAAAGCGCTTTCTGGGACCGTCTACTCTCGCTCCCTGCTGGGTTTTTCAGGCGATTTAGCAGCGGTGAGCTAGCTATCCGTGCTCTCGCAATCGACAGCCTCTCGGCAGTGCTGAGCGTTCAGGTTGTGAGCTCAACGCTCGCCGCTCTGTTTGGCCTTTTATATGTCGCACAAATGTTCTTCTACAGCACCGCCCTCGGGCTTGTGGGAGTTGTGTTCCTAATTTTGACACTAGCCGTGCTAGCCGTCTCTCTTGTTGCGTTGGACCGGCAGACTGTGGAGTCTTTGGATGCGACGATGGAGTCAAACGGTCTTCTGGTCCAGGTTCTGAATGGACTGTCGAAACTTCGAATAGCAAATGCAGAGGACCGTTTTACTGCCCGGTATGTGGAAGTAATCCGTAGGCAAATCGTCTCGCAATCAAAAATCACCGTGATTGGCGGACGACTGAACTCGTGGTTCATCTTCTGCACTTCAGCGGCCCCTGCACTGTTTTACCTAACTATTTATGTCTCTTGGGACGGCGAAATAGCCCCGGTCACAACAGCGACCTTCCTTGCATTTTACAGCGCCTACACTCTGTCGTTCGGCTCCATCGCCGGACTCTCAGGGTTGATGTCTTCAATTGCGACTGTTGGCCCGATGTACCGTCTCTTGGATCCCCTGATGAAGACAACTCCCGAATCCAATCGCACCCGACTTGACCCGGGAGTTCTTTCTGGTGGATTCGAATTGCGCGACGTCGAATTTCGCTACACCTCGGACGGCCCGTTTATCCTGAGGGGCCTTTCAATGGCCGTAAAACCCGGAGAACTCGTCGCTCTCGTAGGACCATCTGGTGCAGGAAAGTCAACAATTACAAGACTGCTGCTTGACTTTGAACAGCCTGAGGGTGGACAGATATTGTTTGACGGCAAGGATTTGAGTGGTTTAGATCCAACCCTCGTACGAGGACAGATGGGAACCGTGATGCAAAACGGTCGCATTAGTCGAAGCACAGTTCTCATTAATATCATGGGGTCCCTTTCCCAAGATGAGGACATCGCATGGGCTGCTGCAGAGCAGGCGGCGATCGCAGATGACATTCGGGCAATGCCGATGGGCATGCACACGCTCGTAGATCCGTCGAATATTTCAGGAGGTCAGGCGCAGCGCCTTCTCATCGCTCGCGCTTTGGTGACCAAACCCAGAATTTTACTAATGGACGAAGCGACGAGTGCACTCGACAATGCAGCGCAGGCGCAAGTCACGGATGCGCTCGCGCGACTCCGCGCTACACGAGTGGTGATCGCGCACCGATTGTCGACGATTCGAAGCGCCGACCGGGTAATCGTGTTGGACCGTGGCGTCGCTGTCCAAAGCGGCACCTTTGACGAACTAGTCGCTGAACCTGGCCTCTTTAGCGATCTTGTGAAAAGACAAACAGCCGACACCAATTAGCAAACCATTAGACGACGCAATCCAGCTTCCGAATCGAGCGCCAGTTGTCATGTGAATTAGTCAGGCACGACTAGAGGTATCCGAGCCGCGACATCACTTCTCCGTGATCAGCTACGATTTTTTGTAAAACGTGGTCTGGGACTTCGTCTTTCCACGAATTTGGATCTCCCTTTCGGAAGAAGACACGCCCCGGGGTCGCTGCCTCCCGAAATCCGTTTAATGCTTCGCTGACAACTAATTCGTCAAAGGCACAGGCTGCTACGGCGGCCTGAATCTGCGCTTTCGAAGCATTGATCTGCAAGAAATTCGCCATCCGTATGAGTTCTCGCTCCGGGTCCTCAGCCATGTCCTCATACCGAACAACCATCTGCGGGAGCCCACAATTGTCAAGCCAAGAAGACACGTGCCGAGACCAGGATGTGAAGCTTTCATCACCGTGGTTATCTGATCGATGCAGATCCGACCGCGCGACCGACATGTGTTCAGCGGCACTCTCCTGAGAGATTCCCAAGTGATGTGCCCAACTCGCAACAACACCGCGTGGGTCTCTGACGACATAGATTGCGCAGGCGCCGTGTGGTTGCCACGGAATGGGGAAACCATCTTGGGCGTTCAACCAAGGACGATGGGTTTTACGGCGGATAAATTTTGCCTCATTTGGCTTACGGAGCGCCCACGAAAGCCTCAGTGCTCCTGCCACGTCTTCGTCCGAAAGATCTCCGACAGGCATTCCAAGGGACATATCCATGCGATCGTTGCTAGATGATTCGTCCATTCGGTTGAGATCGAAATCTTCGCCGTGCTGAAGAGAACTTAGCTGCGCACGAACCCAGGTGTTGCCCGACTTTGGATACGAAGCCAACCAAGCAGTGCTACTTGAGGTCATCTAGTCGTCCCCGGAAATAAGGCCGGCGATTGCACGCGCAACAGCCTGTGGCCCACAAAGTCGAAGTTCCTCCAGTGATTCCGGCGCAGCGCGTGACACCGACCACAAACCTAACGAAGTCGGTTCGAATTGCTCCGGAGTTACAGTCGGCCCAGAAACCCGCAACAACGGTTCGAGGGTCAGTCGCCTCACTATTTTCGGGAAATCTGCGACCTGAACAACCTTGACGCCTGTGACGCCAGAGCGAACCGACAGAACGATACAAAAAGCAAGCTCTGCATCACCATGACCTGGTCCTTCCACTGTCACCCGGTCCCGTCCAGATCGTTTGGGCTGTGAGGAATAGTCGCTGAAGAGTTTTTCGCCTACCTGACGGTCAACCGAGACTCCTTCGCGACCTTTAATTAAACGGCCGTCCGACCCAATCACGGCGAATCCATCGCTTACCAGACCAAAACGATGCCGAGTTAGTTGCAGCGCAGTGACAGAGCAGCCGACGCGGGTCGGGCCAACAATTGCAATCCCTTTCCCTCCCCGACCAACTGCAGCACCGGTCAGCACGAGGCAACCCTTTGACGCCCACCACTGTGCTCTCGCCCAGGCCCCGTATCTCGCCCAGACTTCACTCGCCTTGTCCGTCGATTCGGAACTCACGACAATAGACGACTCTCCAACTTTGATCGTGCCGAACTCAGGGAAGGCTATTTCGAAAGAGCATGCCGATCGCTCGAGGTTCGGCATGCGCCCTTGAGGGATGGGCGGGCCAAGTTCAAAAGTCGGCTGCGGGCACGTATCTGAAGCAGTCACCGTCCACGGCTCATCATCGGCTCTTGCGTCTCGCTCACGGTGATGGCATTATCCGCGTCGACTAACCCGACTCCGAATAGGGCATGGTGAGCCTTCACCGAAACCGTTACATCTTCCAAGAATTCCGCAAAAGAGCCGAGCTCAAATTCTTCGAGATACCTGTCGAGGTCAGTCGGCAATTTCCAGGTTCCCAGAGCTAGCAAAGACGAGATCAAGACCTGGGGATTGGGATGTGGCTCTAACAGCACCCCCTGGGAGGCGGTCTGCTGCAAAGCTGCAGCTGCCTTCATTGTCGTATAGCGGCCTTGAAGTCGAAGTAGGTTTAGGTACGGAGTCGTGATCTCACCCATCTTGGACCTGCCGAGCCAGCAATTTTCGAGACGGTAGAGAAGAGCATCAGTGGCAATGAGTTGTTCGGCATCGCTTGGCTGGAGATCGGCGGATTTTATCCACTCATCAAAATCCTCCTCATCAACGACCAGAAGCTCCAGCAGTCGTCGCTTCGCATCGGTGACTTCATTCTCAGTTGGCGCACCACCCAACCATCCTGAGACTGCGGCGAGTACGACGCGCCGCTTAGTTTCACGCATGTCGTCTGCGAAATCCGGATCGTGCAGGGCTGCGTGACGCCTGATCCGGTCAAAGGTTACTTTCATCTTGTCCGGCGTTTCGACGATCACGTCCCGCGCAAGCGTTGTCACGAATACACCAGACATAATTGTCATCGGTCTGTCTTCCTCCGGGAAAGGACCTTTCGGAAGTTGCTTGATTCTTGTCAAGAGAGCGATCGCATCCTCGCGCTTCGGATCCACCAATGACTCTCGAAAGAATTGCTTTAGACCTGCTAACTGGATTGGATCCATACCAAGTTTGGATGCATCTTCAACGACTGCGCTCAATCTCCGATCTGGAAACCATCGTAATTTTTGGGCAGCAAGGAGTTTTTCTACCTCTGCTTTACTTAGCAAATCTATTTTTTCGGCAGCGTTGAGTGTTGCGCGTATCGTTACGAAAGCATCAGAGAGAGGGCGGAAATCCTCGTCGCTGCTGGCATGTGTTAGAGCAACTTCGTCGTCATCCTCTATTTGGCCAGTTCGGATTTCGTCAAAAATTTGTCCAACGCCGATCATTCCGTATTCGGAGCACTCGGCTGCCCGTAAGGCGCCCATACTGCTGGAGCCAAGTACCCAAGCCCCCTGGTCCATGGCGTACAAAAGTTCCTTGTGAAATACAGACATGTTCGACAAGAACGTTCCGTCAACGAGGCCAATCGCATGGGGCCTGTAGGTCAAAGATGCACCGAGTACATCGCCCATTGCTGCGGGCGGCAAACAGATTGCACCAGGGAGGATTTGTTTCGCTTCTGCGTGAGACAATGATGGACCAAGAAAAACAACAGTCCTATCGTTCATTTTTCGACCAACTGACGTTGTAAGACTTGTGCTTTCAGTGTCGCTGCTCGTGGACCTGTCTCCGCATACGAGAACGGGTAGCCCTCGAGCCCCGGAACGACAACGCGCGCAACTTGCACCGGATCTCCTGGGCTTGTGTGGCGAAACACGATGACTTGATTAAAACCGCTATCGACCAGTCTTGAGACCATCCATTCGAGATCTCCTTGCAGACTAGATGTCGTGTGGTCGACTCCCGCTCGCAACGACTCCTGAGGGGCATCCCTCGCTACAGATCTCACCCGGGTAGACGCAGCGCGGGCAGTCTCAAAAATATCGTCCCGTGCCCCAGCAACAATCAAACACCGACCTTGCGCTGCTTCAGTGACTGCGCGGACTAGAGCCGTACTCACACTTGGGGCTGCACCCATTCCTTTGAACGACCCAGTTTGCCCTCCGGCTGGCTCATGTAGGTACGCCGCCACAACCGGTACGCCGATTTCAGTCGTGGCGTCAACGACCTCGAGTAAAAGTCCAGAGCGATCGACACAATCAGCCACCGAAGGAGCAACGCTCTGCAGAAGACCGATACCGCTCAAGTGGGGTGCGGGGTCTATTGCTGTGCGCAGTACGAGTCCATCTCGCTCAATTGCTTCCTGAAGCGCTGAAAGTAATGCCTCTAAAATATGCGCACCACTCGCCAACCCGTTTGACCCGGATACGAATGGGTGCAGGTTCCTGCTGCCGGAGAGATTGACGGTGACGATGCTTTCTGGGACCCAGACCTCGCAACCGGAAACAATGTCCCAACCCGCCACCCATTCGATTGGGAGTTCGTCTGACCAAAGAGAACCCTTAATTTGCGGGAGCGCCACGCAATCGGCAACGTTGAGACCAAGTCTCAACAACATCGAACGGCTGGCAGTTATTGACTCGAGGTCAAGGTTTTCCCAGACCGTCTGTTCGCAGCACTCCATCACTGCGCTTACCCAACTCGCCTCGCGTGTCGACCCTTTGCCACTACCGCTCGACAACGTCTTGCCTTGAGGTTTCACTGCCATGTGGACCGGTAAACCGACTGAGTCGAAACCAGTTAAGTGCGCCACCCGGGTAATCCCGTAGGACCCGAGGTGTGGGCGCAAAGATTGCTGAAGTTCGCCAGCGGCGACGGTTCGCCGGCCGGACTCCGTTTTAATCCCGCCAGGCACCGGCGGGTCATCACCATCCAAGATCGCGCTGAGATCAATTTTGATCATAACTACCGCAAGTCAGAATGGGTCGCCTCGGTCGAGGCGGATCGCCTTGGGTTGACGTCCCCCACCGAACCCCGAATATCGATGCGTGAGGGACACCAACCGCAAACGAGATTCAGCCCGCGGCGCCCGCAACGGCTGCTGGGACCGCTGCCGGGGCAGCCGTGGTAATAATCGTTTTAGTTTGAGGCGGGTTTCCTGCGCCAGCGACGTCAGCCAGGTCACTATGCCGGCTGTTAATCTCGTCATGCGTCGGGACTTCAAGGCCGGCAGCCCTGAGATGCCCTGCCCTCTCCTCAGCCGACGACGACGCCATTACCTTGTTCCGTAGCTCCTCATTTGTTGACAGAGCCGCCACGGTTGCATTGTATTTGTCACTCATTGAATTCTCCGTTCATCTTAGGATTTCGATCCTAACTCATCTCCTCGGAGACGAGCAAAACGACCCCACCCACCGAATTTAAGGGATTATGGCGAACCTAAGTCTGCAGATAACCAAGGAGATAGGTTTATGAGCGC
>Ga0315320_10001305_pt1 | contig 20634 bp, 23 predicted proteins | sample M140m21515metaG_FD_203458 | JGI IMG/M metagenome (GOLD analysis project Ga0315320, IMG submission 203458) | Ammonia-oxidizing marine archaeal communities from Monterey Bay, California, United States - M1 40m 21515 | ecosystem: Environmental > Aquatic > Marine > Coastal | place: USA: California... | reverse complement strand
TAAAAAAGTATCTATATCGGATGTTACAGTTACGTCAGGCATAATTTTTAGTGGTGTTAGGATTAAGGTTGCTTATAGTAAGTGGTGCCGTCGGGTTGGGTATAACGGGTACCAGAAGGAGACCGATAGAAACGGCTGACAGTGGATATAGTGGACACAAGTGTCCGAGCCCCAATCCGAACGATACTTAAACCTATACCCAGCATATCTGTTAAGCTTGGTTGTAGGCAACAGCAGAACCTGTAGCCAAAGTGAATCCCGTGATCTGCCCGTAAAGGACGTAACCTGCGGGGTATGTAGGTGTGGTTCCGTTGTCCCCAGAAGAACTTAACTCAGCCCACGTTAGTGCAGAAAGAGTAGACTCTTCAATGAAAGATATGGCACAGAAATCGCCAGCTACTGCCCCTGTCGAAGGGGTTGCAATGATGGCTCCACTCTGCCCGAAAGATTGTTTTTCGATAGTGCTAGGCATGGTATATTATAGTTTAGTGATGATAAGTTGGGCTTCAGATATTGTCAGAGATGTTCCCCCGTCCGTGGACGATTGATACACAACCACAACATCATTAGCGTCTAAGGAAAGAATACCGTGAAGGGATACGTTTGTCGAATCATTTGCTGATCCTACTTCTGCCTCTGCGGCGATCCCCGTAGCAACAAAAGTGGAGGCTGAGTTATCATACTGGTAGAGCTCGAATCGGTAAGTTTTGTTATGGTCACCTTCCGCGGTAACTGAAGCACTCACTTGGTAAACGCCTGTTGAATCAGAAACCTCGATCCCGTTGAGTGTCGCATGGTTAGGGTTCAGGGTTGCGCTAAGGCCGTTTGTGTCCCAAGATATTATAGCCCTAGGAGTAGCATCCACTGATGCCTCTGCGATAGTATTTGCTGTAGTGTAGAGTGCACCATATTGGGTATCCACTACGTCCTTGACGAAAGCTGTGGTAGCCAACTTTGTAGAGTCGTCGGTAGAAGCTTGTGTGGGGGCTGTAGGGTTGCCTGTTAATGAAGGGGACGCAAGAGGTGCGAGGGACCCAATCTCCCCCTGTACGAAAGCTGTGGTGGCTACCTTAGTTGTGCTATCCGAAGAGGATGGGGTTGGTGCCGCTGGGGTTCCTGTAAAGGTAGGGGATGCGAGGGGCGCAAATGACCCCATCTCATTCTGGACGAACTCAGTCGTAGCCACCTTAGTTGTGTTGTCTGAGGCGGCTGGGGTTGGGGCAACAGGTGTCCCTGTAAAGGTAGGGGATGCAAGGGGTGCAAAAGAAAGTAGCTCCCCTTGAACGTAAGCTGTAGTAGCAATAAGTGTGGAGTCATCGCCTCCTGATGGGGTGGGTGCTGAGGGGGTGCCTGTTAGCGTCCCATCTGCTAAGGGGGTAAAATCAGCTAAGACATCCTGAACAAAGGCGGTGCTAGCCGCTGATGTGGAATCATTTGATTTTGTAAGAGTAGGGACATCAATCGCCCCCGCAGTCAAATCGACGGACCCTCCTGTTATGGTAGGGGATGCGTGGGTGTTACCCGAACCGAAAGAAACCCCATTGATAGAACCTCCCGAGACATCTACGTTGTCGGAGTTTTGAACCCCCATTGTGCCTGCCGTGGCAACATCCGATATTATTACAGTTATGTTATCACTCATGATTACAAGGAGGTCCTTTCTTTCTCGATGTTTATATCCCCACGCAACACTCGAGTTGTGCCGTTGGGTCGTGTCATTATGACGTCGTATTTGTAGTCTAATCCAGAACGGAGGGTCTTGGTATCCGATGGGCTTAAACTTAACTCAAAAACACCTGAACCAGAAGAGGTCTCAGATGTAGTAAAAGATGTGATAACCTTACCGCCCTCTACCAACCGTATGTCGGAAGCCAGTGCGGAAATATCACTAACTGGATCCCCATTCGCCAACGCGAAAGTGGACACGAACGAGAAGTTCGTGTCCCTTTCGATAGTTAGCGGGTGGTTAGTTGTGGAAGGCATATGCTATACATACCCCTTTGTTCGATACAGTTTAAGGGCAAACTGGTTGGGGGACAAACCTGCGTTCTCTTTGTCAGCGAGCATTTCACTGATCTCCGCCAGCTTCCTCTTATCCATAGATGACTTAGGGTTAAACTCAGTTCCATGGACCGTCTTGAATAATTCAATGGCCTTCTGAGGATCAGCTTCCGCTGGTTCAGGTTGGGCTTCGGGTGCAGGTTGGGCTTCGGGTTGGGCTTCGGGTTGGGCTTCGGGTTGGGCTTCGGGTTGGGCCTTAGCCGCCTTAGCCGCCTTAGCCGCCTTAGCCGCCTTAGCCGCCTTAGTCTCCGCCTCAATCTTAGTTAATGGGATTCCCCCTGTAGTGGCTTTTTCCATCATACCACTTTTTACGGCGGCCTCTAGCGCGTCAGGAAAGCTATCCTCGTCAGTGGGCCCTGCAATGGCTGTAACTACATCTTTGGTTTTAGCCCCGAGTAGATTACCGACATCGTCTAATGAGACGTCACCGAGATCTTGAAGTCCAACTTTAGCAGAACGGACTAACCCGTCAACAACTTGCCCTGCGCGGTTGAGTCTTTTTTCTCTAGGCTCCGTGTAAGCCTTACCAACGTCAGAAGGAGTCACCTTGCCCATGCCTGATAGGGCATAGTCAGCGGCGTCTGCTACTGCTTTACCAGCATTATTAACGCTGTCTACCATTGCTTTTCCAGCTTGGTTAGCCGTAATCCTAGCGCCGTCTGCCATTGCTTTACCAGCGTCTTCGACCTTTCCACCCCCAACCATAATCATTTTGACTACATCTTGTGGTGTAACATCACTTAGGTCATCCATGGCTAAACTTGCCATCCTTTGCAGGTCCTTAAATGTCATAATATTTTTATAGTTAAACACCACCCCACCCCCGAAGGGGTGAAGTGGTGAAGGTTAACTTAGGCGGCTGGTGTAGACGAGTCGCGCTTGAATAGGATCACGAAGCCATACTGGGTCTTGATCGGCTTGGAAGCTGATGCTAGGACACCGCGGAAGAAACCAACGGTTCCATCTGGGTTAGTAGTGGCATGTGGGATGTTCAACCAGTTGAACTTACCTTTGTAATCAACAGGATCAAAAGTAATACCGTTTGATCCACCGAAGGGGTTAGGAATCTGAGACTCCATTACCTCTGAGTGACACACGAATGCGGCCTCGATGGGTGCGGCGTCGTAAGCAGGGTTGTCTGCTACGATTCCACTTGCGGTGGTGTAAGGAAGAACGCGAGTAAGTGCTCCAGAGCTAATTGTAAAGCGTGGGGCAAGATCGTCTACCAAGTGGTAGAATCCGCGGAAGGACTTCTCAACACCGAGAGGTGCGATGAGGTCACTCACTGCGGACTGATTGTATCTTACGTCGTCGCGGAACTCAGCTTCAGTTTGTAGCTGATACGAAGCTTCCGAAGAACAGATGAGACCAAACACAGGGCGGCCATTCTCCCGACCGTAGGCGTTACGTCCAGCACCTTTACGGACACTGTTGAAGTAAACCTTGTCGAGGATAGCGTTCGAGATATTAGCCGCAGGGCTAACGTCTGAGTTGCTTGCTCCCGATGTTGAGAGGTCGAGTCCGTCGATGGAGTTATCAAGGGAAACACCCTCGAAAGAATCATCAGCGGTACCGTCTCCGTCTCCGTCAACTGTAGATAGGATTGCAGTGCCAGAGGCAAGGCAAGAAACTAAGTTTTCAGAAACGCGCTCATACTCGTCGCGGTAGCGGTTTTCCCAAGTGTAAGCAGTAGCCTCGGTCATCAGATCCATGATAGCACGGATTTGATCCTGACGATGTGCGGCGAAGCGGAGGTCCTCAAGCGAAAGCTTAGGGGACTCGACCGATGCACGGCGTAGGTTGTAAGACTTAATCTTCTTACTGAAGTTGATGTAAGAACGAGTATCCTGATCCGTGAGATCGCCGTCGCCGTCTAGATCACCACCAGCGGCACCTGCGTGTTGCTTGGAAGCCTTAGCCAATGGCTGGGTTCCAGTAACCACAGAACTGTTGAGAGTGTCAGAAGACTCAGTGATAGCGATGTCATGCCAGTTAACGCCCGCGGTGTTACCAGCGGAAGCGGTAGTAGGCAGGGCACGGTCATAAATAAGTGTCTGCTGTGTGTAGCCCATTCCCTCAGGGAACGGAGTTTGTTTAATAAGGTCCATCCACGGTGAAGTGTGGAGGGTCGTTTTGTGGATGTCGGAACCGATGCGACCAGCCTCTTGGACGAGTGCGGCATCAATAGCGGACAAACCAGTATCTGAAGAAGATGCGAATGACATGATATTATAGTAGTATGGTGTTAAAGTAAGTCACATAGCCTGCGATTCAGGCCGATGTATGGATTGTTTGTATAGGGCAGAACATCCTTTACTAGAACTACGTTCCGTCTACAGCGTAGATGTGGCGAGAGCAACCATCGGAGATCTTATGTAGGCAGGGTTAGAACCCTTAAGGTAGCTAAGTGAACACTAGGACTATTTTAGGCTAGAACAACCATATTCCTTAACTATCCATAGTTAACCAAAAAAGGGGGGCTGTGTCAACCCCCCTTTTTTATTCTAGGCGAGTGCCATTTATAGGGCACCGAGTTGGCTCTCTAGAGCTTCGGCAAACCCTGAGGATTCGGATGCCTTACTTCCGCTAGGTAAGGATGAAGCGGGCCTCCCAGATAAGGAGGGTTCCACTGAGTCATACTCAGCTAGCTTAGCTGTTAGGGCATCTGTTTCCTTTTGAGAGGAAATAAGCTCTCTAATAATGTGGGGGAATAATTGTCCCGCGAGAGACGAGTAGGCAAAGTCTACTGGGTGGACCGCTTGGGGGTCAGCCTGTGCGGCCTTGGTTTGAAGGTCCTCCATGTTGACTCCCTCAATGTCCACTATTAGGGGTAGCTTCTCTACCATGCGTGCGGACATCGTGCGGGTAGCATTTGCTCTGTTTTGGAAGCGGGTGGCCGCCTCAGCTTTTTCTCTTTGCTCCTGCACTAAATTGGCCTCTCTTAATGCCGCATCCACGTCTTCACGTAGCTGGTCCCTACGGTCTAGAATGGGGTCTAGGTCAGCCGCTAGGCGATATAACGTGGCGCGGTCTCGGTCTGATGCTGTAGGCATTAGCTCCTTGATTTTCTCATCTTGGGTTTCATCGTCCAAAATAAACAAGGTGTCTAATATTTCTTCGTAAGGAGCCTCATAAGCTGTTGCTATTTCGTTGACCCGATCTAGGATTGCTTGCATTGGTTCAGTAACTGAGGCTTTGTAAGACGCAGTAGCCTCTAGGTCACTTAGCATTTGGCTATCTTCAAATTCTTTTATTCGTTGGTGTAAGGCGTCTACATCTTTGTTGTCGGCAATACCCTCGAACTCTAACAACCGAGACTCATACTCCTCAATCTTTTGAAGATGCTTCACCCTCTCTTCTGAGAGGTTCTTGTTACTAGCCTTCATTCTCTGAAAAGCAATGGCGGCTTTAGGTGTCCAATCTCCGTTCTGGTCACCATCAAACTTCTCAAGCAAGTCAGCGGGGTAGTCACTTACATGGCTATCATCGGTGAGAACTTCTTCGACGGCGGGTGTCCCTGTTTCCTCCGCCGTGATTTCCTCGGAACCTTCGGGTTCACCGTCGTCACTGGGGGTGGGGGGATTCAAAGCGTTTTCTAGCGCCTCATTAAAAGCAAACGCAGGTGCAGGTTCGGATGCATCGGGTAACCCGTCAAGAGGGTTAGCACTAGCACTACTATCTACGGGGGCTTCAGTAACCTCTGGGGCTACTTCTGTATGTGTGTCCATTCTTCGTTTTGTGTTGGGGTTGTTGTCATTTGAGAGTTAACTGGGGGGTGGCCTAGATTTTCTAGCTCTCGAAAAGCATCGCAGAATCCTGCGTACCAAGCTAGGTTTGAACTGTTTAGACCATCTTCTACTTTAATTGAACCTCTGTGGGGTCGGTAGTGCTCTTTAAGGGATGCGACGGCTGTAAGAAATAAAGGGTTGTCTATTATTTCTCGTAGCTCTTTCTGATTGTTCACATTTTTAAACCACCGATTAAGGGGGCTAGGCAAAGCAGGTTGTGGTGCCTCAACGAGGTCTTTTTGTTTTCTTTTCCAAAACATAGGTAGCTAAACAGGGGGTTAAGTATTTTCTTCCCTGAACTTTAGCGCGGCAGTGGCGTCTCGTAAAGACTGTTCTTGCTGAAATTTATCTCTTTTTATCTTGAGGTCTAGTGCGGCCTTTTCCTTCATGATAGTCATCTTGACTAAGTGGGCCTCATAAGCTGGGTCATTCTGTGGTGGCTGGGCGGGTCCCCCACCCTGAGCCTGCATAGCTTGCATCTCAGCTAGCTCCTCGGGTGTGAGCCCAAGTTGTTCTGCTTCTTCAGGAGTTATATCTCCTTGAGCAGATCTCTGCGCCTCAAGATTTTTACGTTGTTCACTCTCAATATGCTTCGTCGTATTATTGATGACCTCTTCCGCGTATTGCAATGATTGCTTGGCCGCGGATACTGATCCCTTCAAGGAAGGATCAGCCGATGCCAACTGTATAGTCTGACTTATATGTTCATATAACGCCTGAAGTGGAGCCATGGCTTCTACGGGGTCTGCTTCCCCTGAATTAATAGAAGATAGGATCTCGTCTAGCATCTGGGAATGCCCAATAAGGTGCACCCCGTGTAGCTCGGTCTCAAATACAGGGACCTTGCCTCCTTGCATAAGCTGTTGGTTTTCAAAAAAGACAACCTTGTCATCCACAGTTTTTCTCTGGTCTCCCGTGTCGGGTGCATATCGGTCGGCAAAATCGGGGCCAACGCGGGTACTAACAATATCGCGGGTAAGCTTGCGCCGCCCAGTCTCATCAAACTGGCCCTGTATTCCCTGTAGTTCTCTGAGAGCTACAAGTCGGTTAGCTTGGGACCCATTTCCAATAGCGCGGACAGCCTTAGTCTTCGAGGTGTCGATTGAGGAGATTACTGACGCAGGAACACCACGCTCTTCACATCTACGGAAGAAAGCTAAAACTTGTTTGTCTTTACCTGAATGTGCTACAATACGCTTAGTCATTTCCCGAAGCAAGCGGCCCCACGAGGAATAAAATAAGTTTAGGGTAGCTCCACTTAATCGTGTGGCTACATCCATGTCAGCTACCACCTGCATTTGGTTTCGGTATGGGGAGCTCTGCTCGGGGCCATAGGTGCTGACCACATCCGTGTTCATGGCTAGCTGTCTAGATAGGTCATCTAAAGCAGGTTTGACCGCGGTACCTAAGTTGGCGATCGGCCGCTCAACAAAATTTACATTGGGTGAGATTACGGCATACGATCCATAAAAAGTAAAGTCTAGCTCCTCAAGGGCTCGTTGGTCCTCAGGTTGAATCATGGCTGTTGACCCGATCATAGCCCCATCAACCATCTGGCATCGTAGTCTGTTAGAAGTTTGTATGTGTGCAAATATACGTTGACCAAGCCCCCTAACAGAATGGTATGTTCCATTAGAACCAACACCTAGACTAAAGAAAACAAAAGCCTCTTCTGCATCCTTGTATCGAGATAGTTCTGAATACATGAAGGACTTAGGTTGGTCCTCAGTGCACATGTAATGAGAAAGGGTGCCATCCATTTCTCGGACTAAGAAGTGTAACACACTTACTGTAGGGTTTTGGAAACCAATATATAGGTCATTGTTTTTGAAAGATGCCTGAAGGGCTTCAAAGTCACCATGTCCTGACGAATACCTATGGGCAGTGCGGCCGTCCGTTCGTGCGTTGGCTAACATTACCCTCTTAACCTCAGGAACGTCCCATCCTTTTTTAGTGGCGGGGCCCTCATTTTGTATAAAAGCATTTAGCTCATGCAGGTGATATTCCCTACGTATAATTGCAACGTCGATGCCCTCTTCAGTGGCAGGACTCTGGCGGGGTATGAGTATATCCTCAAGGCCACCTACGCGGAACTTCCAATCAGTCGGGTTGTCAAAATATGATATGCCAACACCGTGTTTAACAAATGTGTTACAGAGCCTAAGGTAAGAAGAGTGGAACTCAGGCCATGATCGTAGCAAGTGGGTCAACTCTTCAGAGATAATTTCCTGCGCTGACATTCTCTCAGCCAATTCCCCCTCAGTAACCACAACGTCAACAAACCTCTCAAGAGACGAGTAGAGATCTACGTAAGCTGATAGTGATATGTCTAGGAGACGCTGGCTCTCGCCAAAATTTAAATTAGTCTTAAGACCCTGACCTGATGCCTCTAGCTTGCTCTGGTCATAGGGGGGCACCCCATCAAACATAGCATCCACTCGAGCCCTCTGGAGAGATGATCCCTCATCTGCTCGCCTCAGACTCTGGTATATCTCGATTGCTGATTTGACATCTTTAAGGCGACTCTTAACGGGGTTCTGCTTTTCATCAAGGGAACCCAGTCCTAAATTGTCAAACCGAGTAAGGGGGTCAGGGGTAAGGGATGCTTGACCCTCGTTCTTGGAAAAGTTGTTGCCCTTTTTATTACGAGACATAGCCATAGAATAGCGACAAATGGTTCAGGGTCAAGGGTAAAGGTTAGGCTGTCCCAATTTCTTAGTTGACCGAGGTTGGTAACTTACTATATTATGTCTACACATGAAATAATATATTTTGTTCAATGGCATCAAAAAAAGACAGCAGATTAACAAAAGCGGGGGTGAGTGGTTTCAATAAACCAAAGAGAACTCCCGACCACCCCAAGAAGAGCCACGTTGTGGTTGCTAAACAAGGGGACAACATTAAGACTATTCGGTTTGGGGAGCAAGGAGCTAAGACCGCAGGCAAACCCAAAGCGGGGGAGTCTAGTAAGATGAGGGCTAAGCGTAAAAGCTTTAAAGCCCGCCATGCCCGCAATATTAAAAAGGGGAAGATGTCGGCCGCCTACTGGGCTGACAAGGTCAAGTGGTAACCCCAATAACCACCCAATCATAATTATATGGCAACACCAAAGAAGAGCACCGTTAATAAAGCAGGGAACTACACCAGACCCACCATGCGTAAGAACTTATTTGAGAAAATAAAGGCAGGTGACAAAGGAGGTAAGTCAGGTCAGTGGTCCGCCAGAAAGGCGCAGATGCTGGCCAAGCAGTATAAAGATAACGGTGGCAGGTACAAATAGTGCCTCCCCCAAATAACCCTCAGTATATTATGGCAAAAGCACCATCTCAAAAAAGTCTAGATCGCTGGACCAAGCAAAAATGGAGGACCCCCTCAGGTAAGGATAGCGGGGAGACGGGTGAGGTTTATGCCCCATCTAAGACCATTTCAAAATTAAAAAGCTCGAAAAAGGGTAGGGCCAAGCTCGCGCAAGCTAATAAGAAAAAGCGTAAAGCTACTGCATCGGGTAAGCAATATGCAAGCCACGGGCTACATAAAGGCAGGAAGTCAGCCTCCTATTGGGCAAACAAGGATAAGAAGTAGACTTACCAATCCTTGTAAATGTAAAGCCTAGCTTTCGTTTTTAAAAGGTTCCATATTGCTGGAGAACCTCTCCAAGAGCTCATCAGCCCTCCATGCCACCGCACACAAGTGGTATTTCGCTTCTTCTCGGTCCCCTCTTTGGTAGGCTTCCTCAAAATCCATGAGGTGCCTACATATCTGATTACCATCCCCGACGCTGGCGTCTACATCCCAAATCATGTCCTCATTTCCAGCATGTTTCAGATTTGAGTTATAGGAGTGAATGGCTTTGGCTACATGTGCCCTTGGGAAGTATCTAGTTATGTAGTGTAAAACACGGGCTTTATTCCGCTCGCTGTCGTCGTGTGGTAATATTGTATTACGTGATTCCATATATAAGTGTTAAATTCGGGCGCCATGCTACGTTTAACTCCATGCGTAGTCAACCAAATGATCTATGGTCGAGGTGGTTCTACGGTTATCATAGGAGTATAGGTGAACCCGCTCTACAGATCCGTCGTAGTAAGTAGGAACAATGTATCTCTTACCACTGTTCCTGCCTCGTTTAGTGGGGGTAGTCCTAAATAGCATGCCCTTTTCTGTAATGGCATAGTCAGGATATAGGGGAGCTAGCGGTTTAGCGTGTTCCTTATATAAAATGGTATCAATATCCCAGCTTGGGCTTTCTGTAGCACCCTGTGGAACGGCACCTTTGATAGTAATCGTGGTTCTCTTTCCCTTATCCGTGGTTACGTATGCCCTAGCTTTTCCACATTTATGGTGGATCCTAATTTGTGAATCCTCTTCAGGGTTAGGTTCTACGTCCACCCGCTTCCTCCTAAATAACCTAAAGTCCTCTGTAGTGTAGTACAGACGTGCTACAGGAATAATGTGGTATGGTTCGTGTGTGGTGTCCATGGTCAGGGGGTCAAAATAGGGGGTTAATTATTAGGGGTCAAGGGAAAAGGAAAAAACTTTAATTATACAGGGTTCAGGGTTCGGGGTTTAGCGGAATGTGCGCGGTAGCGCGAGTTACCTAAAACAGAGCATCAATTGGTTACTGAGTTCTGGAGAAAGTTTATATAACTAATATGTATATTGTATTAGTAAAAAAACCTTTACCTGACACGTCGTAACCAATTGATGCTCTAAATATATTGAGGCAAATTGAGACCCCCTATATTGCCCTGCATCCCTTATACTGTAAGGGCTAGCGGTGTTTTGGTGACTCGGCCATTTTAGCTTAGAGCATCAATTGGTTACGAGATCGCTATTTTACGGGCGTTTTTATAGGAGCACCGTGTATTCACATTGTGACTACCCTTGAAACCAAATATAATTAACCAATTGATGCTGTATGCATAATGTGTTTACCGAGTTTACCCTCTTTTTGGGGCACCTCGACTTTTCCGTTTTGCACTCTTTTTTCTCCTCTGATAATAATCCCTCTGATATGCCCGCTCTTTTTCTGCATATTCAGGATCCTCTTCTCTTCGTTTCTTGAGACGCCCACGTATCTCATCTCGTTTTTCGTCATACCTTTTTTTCTGATACTTGAGACGGGCCTCCCTATTGTTCTTATAGTATTCCCGCTTCTTGGACTGGTATTCTCTCTTGGTCATCTTTGCCATGGCGGAGTCTACCCAACTAGACGAAAATGGTCAAATTTTTTCACACACCCTCATATATTATAAACTGCACGCGCAAAAAAATGTCATGACCCACCCGTGGCGTATCCTGCACACGCACAACTTCGCACAATGGAAGTAATGCGTGGAAGCTAAGTCCTTGATCCTTAGCCACTTACAATATTTCATGAGCTGTAATATGATATTACAACATTCCCTTAAGGGAAAATGGCAAATGGCTCACGGTGCATGGTTCATGTATCACGTGAAGCAATCGCATGGTATCATGCCATGCTCCCACATACGCGTAAACTCCAAAGGAGTTGAACCCTGCACCCTGCTTACTGTATCGGTGAAGCGGTTGGCAATATAGCTGACAACGCATCGCCACCCATGACAATCGGTTATGGGATTACGGCATCATGATGCACTCAGCATAACCCACCGTTTCACCACACATTATGACAAACATCAAAATACAAGACCTCGCTGGAATGAACTTCAAACAAGTTACCGCCGCCGCAACTAAATCTCTGCTAGAGATTGCTAGCAATCAGATAAGCATCACCAAGTCCGTAGGACTGTGGAGGGCGGCAATAACCCTCAAATCCCCTCAAGAAGATAAACTGAAAGCTTCAGCTTTCGCTTTCAACTACTGTCTATCAGCTTTAGAAGCTGGGGGAATGGATAAATACCAAGCAAAAAGCTTGGTAAATAATGCCAGAGGATCTGCCATGCTAGCAGAAAAGGTAATCGAAAATGGTTTAAAAGAAACCATTTACAATGCCGTTCCAGCCATGACCGCCGCAAAAGCTTGCAAAGCTTTGAAGGATGACGAAGCAATAGCTGAGGCTAACAAGCTGAAGCTTACCGCCAAAGGGAGACTCCCTAAGAAGGGAAAAGAGTTCTTCGGTCTGCTCCAAGACAAGGAAGCTCCTAAGAAGGAGCGCACCTCCTCTGGAGGGCGTCCTTCCCAAGGTGAAGCACCTAGCTCATCCTCTAAAGAGGATTCACTGGATAAACTCCAAATCGGAGTTGCCAGTTGCTTAGGCTTCCTAAGAAGCAATCTGAATCGCCTCGAAGAGGCAGACAAGCAAGCCGCTAGGAAAGAACTTCTAGCTCTCGTAAACCTGCTAGGCGAAAGCGTCTAAAGTCTCCGACTTACCACACAAGCCCGTTCACCTAACCGTGAACGGGCTTTTTTTGTGTCTTTTTTTCCCGCCTTCCCGCCTTCCCGCCTTCCCGCCTTCCCGCCTTCCCGCCTTCCCGCCTTCCCGCCTTCCCGCCTTCCCGCCTTCCCGCCTTCCCGCCTTCCCGCCTTCGCGCCTTCCCGCCTTCGCGCCTTCGCGCCTTCCCGCCTTCGCGCCTTCGCGCCTTCGCGCCTTCGCGCCTTCCCGCCTTCGCGCCTTCCCGCCTTCCCGCCTTCCCGCCTTCGCGCCTTCCCGCCTTCCCGCCTTCGCGCCTCCCTTTAGGGAGGATCAGCTGTAATATCATATTACAGAATACCCCCCTTTAGGGGGGTGAGAAAATACTTAAAGAAAATGGTAGACTTTAAGATAATTTGCTGACATTCTATTAACCGTCAAGCAAACGACAACCAAACCAAACCAAACCAAACCAATGACAACATACAAAATTATTAGATTCCGATTCGAAGGCACAAACCGAGTCATCAAACGCGGGCTGACGCTTGAGCAGGCACAAGCCCACTGCCAACGCCCGAACACCAAGGGTAATGGCTGGTTTGATGGATATCAAGCCGAACTGTAATATCATATTACAGCACTACCCTTTAGGGTAAACCAAACCAAACCAAACCAAACCATGAAAAAAATTCCTAGACTAAGCAAATCGTATATTATTCACGAGGATGCCGATGTATTCATCGTCGCCTCATCTAAATCATCCAACGTCAAGACAGGTGACATGATTCAGATCTGGATACTCGATAACACCAGACATCCTGTAGAGTCTCGAAGAGACAAGCATGATGCATTGAACCAATGCAAAGGATGCGTATTAGCCAGCGGCAATGGTTGTTATGTCAACGCCAATCCACTATCAGCAATATATCGAAAGCACAAGTCAGACAATCCGTATCCCCAACTTGTCGCTGGTTCATTAGAGTTCCGTAGGTTCTTCTCTGGTAAGAAGGTTCGGTTCGGTGCATACGGAAACCCTAGCATGATTCCTTTACCCTTAACCCAGAGCATTGCGAATCTGGCATCTAAGTGGACAGGATATTTCCATGACTGGCACATGATGTCCCCAGATGATGCTCGTGCTTATGGCAAATACTTCATGGCATCATGCGAGTCTACCAATTACCAAGATGCACAAGCACTAGGACTACGCACCTTCACGACAGTAGCTAGCGTCCCAGATGACCAGCAAACAGGTATGGAATGCCTAGCTGATAGCCATGGCATGCAGTGCGCTGAGTGTGGATTGTGTGATGGCACTAACCGCAGAGGAGGTAAGCTCCCGAATGTATGGATCAAGGTGCATGGATATCAGACAAAGAAAGCGTCAGTCGCTACTGCTACTGCTACTGCTACTGCAAAACTGTAATATCATATTACAGAATACCCCCCCTTTAGGGGGGTAAGAAAATAATTTAAAATAAATGTTGAACTTAAGATAATTTGCTGACATTCTATTAACCGTCAAGCAAACGACAACCAAACCAAACCAAACCAAACCAAACCAAACCAAACCAAACCATGCCAAAAGAAAAAATGACACCATGTTGCCCTTCCTGTAAATCAACTAACTTAGATAACTTAGACTTTGATGCTAGTGCTGTATGGAATCAAGAGAAACAGGAGTTCGAGTTCGAGTTGATATCAATATACTGCCATGACTGCTATGAGACAGGTGACTACGAGCTAATCCCAAACTAAACCAAACCAAACCAAACCAAACCAAACCAAACCAAACCAAACCAAATAACACTACCATGAAACCAGAAACATATAATACCTACGCCGTCAACATCAAGGTCGTATCGGGAGACTACGAGAAGCATACCACAACTCTAATCCATGCACCTGATTCGGAAAAGGCATGGCACTTTGCCTGTTATGCAGAGTCCCACTACCCATCTGAACTGCAATGGGACAGCGATGGGTGGTGCAATGAACCCGACTGGTCATTCGCATACCGAGTTGAGGGGGTCGAGGAAGTGTCAGACGATGAAGTGCCTGTGCTACGAAAGCACCTCATCTGCATGATATATGATGCTGGCGTCCTCGCTAAGTGCGGGAACTACCTAGAAGAAATGGTCTAATCTGAACTACCAAACCAAACCAAATAAACATTAATACTATGCAAACTAGAATCCAGTTAACCATTACAGACGAAGACAAAGATGCACTCTTTGACAAGCAACTCGAAGCCATTGACGAGATTAGTATCTTGCTTAATACATTACCCTTCGAGGTAGAGCTTCAGGTATTTGAGAGAGAACCAAACCAAACCAATAGAAAGCCAGTGTGGTGGCTATAAACATTAATACTATGCAAACTCAATACGATATGACAGACAAGGAACTACGCAAGCTACTCAAGACATGTGGATGGATGCTCCGCAAAGATGGCAACGAGTACGAAGTATACCCCAAGGGTAAGCGAGGTGACCTCAGCTACTTCACCAATGACAGGCAGGATGCGCTGAACACCGCTAAGAACGAAGCCAAGTATGATCGGGACTTGTTCCTACGTGCCATGAATGGACAAGTGGGATCGGGTATGACATACAGACCATAACCCCGAACCCCGAACCCTGAACACTACACCATGAAAACAATAATACATGTAAACCAGCACGTCATCCGTGCTAACAGCAAGACAGGTGAGCGCAACCCAGTGCTTACTTGCAAGACATACAAGTCGAATGACTACGCCCAGCGTGTCGAGATACTCGGCAATGATGGTGAGGTAACTGCAACTGTAGTCTATAGCCCCGAAAAACCACTATCATGTGGTGCTAAAGTCTGGATCGAAACCAATCAAACAATCAACCAATACTGAACCCCGAACCCCGAACCCCGAACCCTGAACTATGAACTTCATAACCATGTCCTCAATCATAATATTCCTCTGCACTTGGCTAGGATGCAGTGCCAGCTACATCCTATCTACCCCTAAGGGGGTGCAGATAAGAACCACAAAAATTATCACCCATGGCCTTGTGGGTGCTATCTTCATTGCCAGCACGATTCTAGCGTTCTGGTTTCTAACATACACCATCTTCAGCATATTCAGCATATGATAATCCTCCTAATATACACCATAATATTCGCCCTGTCTTTCGCCCTGTCTAAAGCAGACGGGCCTCCATCAAAGGGGACTGTGCAACACATAGTCACAGCTTGGGTATACACAATGATCACGACCAGCTTACTGGCTATTGTGTATGCAGGGCTAACCTTTATTTTCTAGGCTGACGAGGCCTTCATAATGGCCTCCCCAGAGTTAGCTGTAATATGATATTACGGCACAACCTCTGGGGAGGTAAGAAAATAATTTAAAATATATGTTGCACTTAACATTAACTCCTGACATTCTATAAACCGTCAAGCAAACGACAACCAAACCAAACACCAAACACCAAACACCAAACACCAAACACCAAACACCAAAAACCATGAACACATCATCATCATCATCATCACCCAAAGTTTCTGCCAACGAGGCAGTAGCCCTTGCCCAGATAGCCTTCAAGGCAGGACGCATCTTCCACTGTGAAGGCAAGGGAGGCGGAGGTAAGACCTCCATCCTCAAGAAAGATCTCGCCAAGGCAATGGAGATTCCACCCGAGAGAGTATACCTCTTGAACATGAGTGGCATGGGCCCTCAAGAAATGCTAGGCTACGGAATAGTGGACAACGAGAACCGTGACCTCTACTTCAGCAAGCCAGAGCAGTGGCCTCACGCCACCGCCGTAGGCGAAGATGAGTGCCTCCTTATTCTAGACGAGGTAACAAACTGGGATCATGCATCCTTGTCCCTGTGCCGTTCGCTCCTCGATCCTGTAGACGGAATCCCTCGCATTGGAACACATGAACTAGGATCTAATGTCCACATCTGCATGACCTCCAACCGAGCACAAGACGGTAGCAGGTCAATGGTTCTGGATGCTCCCTTTGTGTCCCGCTCTTTGACTGTCACCCTTGAGCCAACACTCGATGGATTCCTCGACTGGGCGGCTACCGAAGGGCTAGCGTCTAGCCCCCTCTACGCCTTCCTCAAATACTCACAAGGTTTGAATGAAGTCGATCACTTCAACCCCGAGCTACCTAAGAGATGGGTGGGTGCTCCTCACCCTACCCCGAGGTCGTGGCACGCCGCCCTTCAGCTTACGCAGTCAGAGGACGAACTGTTAGCGGATTCCACGATGCTCGGACTTGCCCTTAAGGGGCTCGTCGGCGAGTCCGCAGGACTAGCGGCAACCGCGTTCTGCTACACCGTATCTCGATACTGCACAACGGTATCGGGCATCCGCAGTGGGTCAGAGGACCTCCCGAGTCTGGACACCACCGCCCAGTATGCCGTCATATACGCCGCCCTGCGGATTGCCCGCAAGGAGTCAATGAAAGACCCCGAGGCCTACGTGGCATCAGGTGAGGCAGACTGGCTAGTGGAGAAGATAATACTACCAGCCAAGGGGGAGCTAAAACGCTGGGCATATTGCACTGCCTCAGCGATAGGCATACCACTAAAGAACCACCCAAGACGATCGGCTATGCAGGGGGCCTAAGAAAATAATTTAAAATATATGTTGAACTTAACATTAACTCCTGACATTCTATTAACCGTCAAGCAAACGACAACCAAACCAAACCAAACCAAACCAAACCAAATGAAAAACGAACTAACAACAATAAACAGCCTTGCTATGGCAAGGTTCTACCGAAAGACCCCGTCTACCTCCCAAAAGCTTAAGGCTACCTCCGAGGAGGTGGCCCACAGGGCGGGGGCCTTGTCGAAGGTAACCCGAACATTCGCCACCACACTGGCCCGTAAGGGAACATCCATCGGCAAAGCCGCCAGCCTGATCAACTCGCTCGGCAAAAAGCTGAGCCTACTCTCGCTACCCTGCCCCGCTATCAAGGGGGCATCATACGTCAAGGCTGAGGATATAGAGAAAGTCATCGCCATGTTTGATGAGGCTGAGCGTGACCTCGAACTGGTCAAGCGTGACATCATCCACGAGTGGCCTATGCTCGTTGCCCACGCCAAGTGCGAGCTAGGTGACCTAGCGGATGAGATAGAATACCCCGAGCCCGAGGAGTTCGTCAGTGGCTACCAGCTTGAGCTCGAGTGGCTAGGCATCCCAGCACCCGTGGAGAACACGGTCCTCGAGAACGTGTCGGCCGAGGCCTCTGCCCGAGTCCGCGCTGGTAGCGCCAAAGCGGTGCAGGACATGATGTTCAAGGCACATGGTAGACCTGTACAGGATCTGGTACGGATCTTGGCAGAATCTGTCGATGCCATTCGCAATGGCAAGCGTCTCCGTCAGGAGAGATTCGACAACATCAATGAGGCGGTCAGTCGGGTGGAGAAGCTCAACTGGCTATCCCTACCCGAGCTCAAAGATCTAGTGAGGGATCTACGAGAAGGAGTCGAGGTGAGTCACGCTCCCTCGCTCACAAAAGAGGAACGTGCAGAGGTGGCCTCCGCCGTGGACAAGGCTCGGCATAACGCCGAAGCAACACTGAGCACCCTCGGCATCTAACCCCCCTACCCCCTTAAAGGGATGTTGTAATATCATATTACAGCACCCCCTAAGGGGGCAAACCAAACCAAACACCAAACACCAAACACCAAAAAATGAGTGATATAAACTATGACCCGAATGGCCCAGAGACCTTGGCCAAGGCCATGCGGAGGATCCGAGTAGGCTGGCCTATGGCATATAACAAATTGCTGAGCCTCAACTGGCAGTGGAGCGCGGCAACTCCCTACGGCGCTACTGATGGCAGGAAGCTCCTGCTCAACCCGCAGGGTATCAAGAACCTAGAGCGGACATCTAACCCCGTAGGATACACGTCGTTTCTACTAGTCCATGAGGCTATGCATGCCCTTCTCAACCACGGGTCTCGTCTTTCAAAATTAGACAACCACCAACAGGCTAACATCGCCGCTGACTACGTGATCAATGCCCTGATCCGCGACGCTAACACCGAGGCCCGCAAGGCACTCGGCATACAAGAGACCCCGTTCCCCTTCATCGAAGGCGTCTTATATGACCCCGAATTGAGTAAGGATCTCTCGGTAGAGGAGTTATACCAAGATTTAATGTCGGATCTTAAAGATGAAGAGCCCGACACTCCCGACACTCCCAACACTCCCAACACTCCCAACACTCCCAACACTCCCAACACTCCCGACACTCCCGACACTCCCGACACTCCCGACACTCCCGACCAAGGTGAGGGCCAAGGTGAGGACCAAGGTGAGGGCCAAGGTGAGGACCAAGGTGAGGGCCAAGGTGAGGACCAAGGATACGGGGATAGTGGGGCATCTACAGACCAAGACATTCTTGGTGAAAAGTGGGTGGGAAGCGAGGGCGGTGAAGACACCTTTGAACCCGAGGTGGACACCGAGGCAGGGGAGACACCTGAAGATGTCCTGAGGGACATTGATGATGAGAACCAGCGAATTGTACTAACAGATCAGCTTAATGAAGCGGCAGGTATAGGCGGCTCCAGCGGGCGCCGTCAAGTAGATGGCTATAACCGCAACTCCACTAGTGATAATTGGGAGGAGCTAATCAGAAGTTGGATGGTATCTAGAACATCAGGGGGGTGGCATAAGCCTAACAATGTGCCACTGTTCCAATCTACTGGTATGATATCTGCAGGCCGAGAGAACCGTGGCATAGGTAGCTGGGTCATGGTAGTAGATACAAGTGGATCTATGCGGGACAGTGTCCTGCAAGAGATAATGCAGAGGATTCAATCTGCAATTGATACTATCAATCCTGCAAAAACGATTATACTCCCAGTTGACCACCGAGTACATGAGCCTGTAGAAGTATCACGAGGGGGTAAGGTACCCTCATCACTTGATGGGGGAGGGGGCACCAAATTCCAAGTAGCCTTCGACTTCATCGAAGATAACTACCCAGAGGCTGAGGGAATAGTCTTCCTGACTGATGGAGATGCTGTGGACTTTACCTCCATGAGGGAACCACTCATACCTCTCCTATGGCTAACATATGGTTTCCCTGAGGAAAGATACCCCTTCGGTGAAGCAATCAAAGTATCTCTGTATGACTAACCAACAAACCAACAAACCAACAAACCAACTAACTAACTAACTAACCAACAAACAAACTAACATCATGATTAAATACCCATTAACATCCGTGACTTCAGCCTTAATGGCAATGGCAGAATGGCACATCGAAAAGCAAACAGGCACCGTAGACTTCACCATTGACATAAATAAGTGTCATCAAGGAGATAGTTATATTATGTTTACCTTCCTACTGGATAAGAAGTCGGGGAACGATATAGGTGACTACGGTAGTGTATTGTACGATATATCATCGGAGGAGTTCTCCATCCCACTGTTATATGAAGGAGCACCATCCAAGATAGGTATCCCCAAGAAAGACTACGAGTCCCACCCTAAAAACCAAAACTCGATTCGGGTTATTCATCCTTACCTGTATCAAGGACAATGGGTATTTGATGACGAGAGCAAGGGACTCGACAAGGAGGCGCTTGTGGGTGGAACGGACACTATCATGGATATCCTATGCCAGAGCATCGGGGTATCACCCTCAGAGGGTCTCACTGTTCTTTTCTCAGATAAGCCTTTCCATGGCAGTGCCCATGAGTTTCGCTGGATCCGTAGTGAGGACGGGGGTAACGTATACTTCGGTGGAGTGGCCGACGTCCTAGAAGTTGAAGGATGGCTATGCCCCTCCCTGTTAGAATACTTCGACCAGCCCCCTGCTATCATTTATGTAGCTGTTAAGAAAACCCCAACCGACGTAAAATAATGTCTAACAATAATAACAAGAGTAGCTTAACTATAACACGAGAGTTATTTATCCCTCAATCCCTAACCCAAAAGGAAGGCAAAGTAACCTTACTGATGCGGACAGAGAAATGCCCCAGTGGATGTGCATTGCTAGTCTACACCCCAGTGGCAACAATACGGACTAGTGACCCCAAGGACCCCCTGACAGTTTCTCGGCTGAGTGAAATGATATGCCAATCATGTGGGGACTATAACAGTGAAATGTTAGCCATAGTCGAGAAAAACATAACTGATATGACCGCAGAATTGACCTCTTTCTTGTAGACATATAACCCCACAACTAATAGCATTAGCCAACTAACTAATAATAATAATAATAATATAGCCAAGCAAGTGAGAAAGAGACAGCTTGCGAAACACTAAAAAAAAAAAATACTAATATGGAAAACACTAACAAAAAAAATTATGCAAGAATATAAAGTAAAAGTAAACGACGACGGTACTAGAGAATGGTTTCAAAATGATGAGCGTCACCGTCTAAATGGACCTGCTTTTGAAGGTGTTGATGGATATAAGGCTTGGTATCAAAATGGTGAGCGT
>Ga0315320_10001304_pt1 | contig 20635 bp, 16 predicted proteins | sample M140m21515metaG_FD_203458 | JGI IMG/M metagenome (GOLD analysis project Ga0315320, IMG submission 203458) | Ammonia-oxidizing marine archaeal communities from Monterey Bay, California, United States - M1 40m 21515 | ecosystem: Environmental > Aquatic > Marine > Coastal | place: USA: California... | reverse complement strand
CTTTATATTGCGGCACATGTCTCTCACATCCTAGGATGGGATATTCCAGATAGTCGTATATTACTCATGGATTTAATTGAGCATTCGACTCAATCTAAATTCGTATATCGGCACGAGTGGCGAGCGAATGATTTCGTTGTATGGGACAACCGAGCAACTATGCATCGCGGCATGGTATTTCAAGATGAGACTGAAAAGCGAGAAATGCGTCGCGTGACTACTCTAGATGACTGATTTTTAGCCTCAAGGATTTCAGTCTATTATTGCAACAGCCCGAGTCCAGCCAGCTGACGCACCTTTAATTTTCACTGGAAAACAACTGATTGTAAAACCTTTAGATGGAACTGATTCAAGATTATGTAACTTTTCTAGGTGGCAGTACCCGATCTCTCTACCAGCTTTGTGACCCTCCCAGATCAGGTCACTATTGCCAGTCTCAGCGTACTTATCTTTAGTATGGATAAATGGTGCGTCCCAACTCCAGCCATCCGTTCCAGTTAGTCGAACGCCTTGCTCAAGTAAATATAAGGTAGCTTCCCTGCCCATGCCACACCCACTCGAGACATAATCATCGTCCCCATATTTTTTCCCCGCCGCAGTATTAACTACCACTATTTCTAACGGACTTAGTGTATGCTTTATGCGATCCAGCTCGTTTTTTACGTCCTTGACAGTTACTACGTAACCGTCGTCAAAGTTTCTGAAATCTAGTTTTATCGCCGGCTGAAAGCACCAATTTAAATCTACTTCATCAATAGATATTGCTCTTTCACCTTGATTCATAGTCGAATGAAAGTGATAAGGCGCATCCAGATGAGTACCGTTGTGGGTCATTAGTTTAATCCATTCGATAGCCCAGCCCTCACCTTCAGGCAAGTCTCTTTCTTCGGCTCCAGGGAAAAACTTGATTACATCTTTAGCCGAATCTTTGTGCGTAATATAGTCGATATGAGGTTCATATCCGGGAGGATCTGATCTAACATCGTTTTCCAAAGGTATTGATATATCAATAATTTTTCGCGCCATTGACGTCTCCTTTCATTCCATGGCTTTTTTAATCATTTCTTTCACTTTAAATGGGGAAAGAGGGCAGGACATCACTTTAACGTTATGAACGCGGAGCGCATCCTCAACCGCGGCCATTAAAACTGTGCTTGTTGCAATACTCCCGTCTTCACCTGCACCTTTTGCTCCAACTGAAGTAGATGGAGATTTGCTCACGAGGTGATCGATTTCTATCTCAGGTGCAGCCCATACGGTCGGCATTCCATACTCTTTCAACGTATTTGCGAGAGGCTTTCCCTCATCATCGTATGCTAAATTTTCGTAAATAGTACCGCCTAATTGCTGGACAATACTTCCTTTAATCTGTCCTTGCAGGATGAGGGGATTAAGAATGACTCCGTGATCTGCAACCATCCAGATTTTTTTTACGTCTACTTTTCCAGTTTCGATGTCCACTTCTACGAGAGCTCCTGCCGCGCCATTTGCATGAGCGGGATAGAATTGCATACGTCCGAGATCATCTGGTTTCCAGTTGACCTGAGGATGTCTGTAGACTCCTAGAGCTTCGAGCAACGGACCGTCAGCATCGGCAAGAATGATTTCCGCTCCAGGTTGCACGTAAGCCGCGAAAGCTAGTTCTTTGAAGGATATTGCCAGTTCAGATTTAAGGCAGCTAATGACACCGTTTTTAATTGTGACTTCACTCGGGTCGCATTCAAATATCACCGAGGCGCCAATTTTGATTCTAGGAATCAATTTTTCGGTAGCGTTGATAATCGCTCCTACTGCAAACATTGCACCTCGACTCGAAAAAGTACCAGAACCGAAAGGTGAGGCTTTGGTGTCGCCCCAACTAACGGTGACATCTTCAATGGCGCAACCTAGTTGATCAGCGCATACTTGAGCATAAACAGTCTCGATCCCTTGTCCTAGACTCTGTATGCCAGTAATTACATGTACAGAGCCATCCGCGGCTATTCTTAGCGTAATTGATTCGTAATTTTGTGATGTACTCCCGGGAAAAGTGGCGCCTGCAGGTTCTATATAGGGGACTAATGCCAATCCCAGATGCCGTCCTTCACGAAGAGCATTCGCTTGCTCCTTTCTTAATTTAGACAACTTCATATTTTCAGCTAATTTCTCTAGACATTCTCTTAGGGTGCCATTTTCTATGATAGGGCCAGTGACTAACTGAAATGGGTATTTCTTGAGCAAGTTTCGTTTACGTATTTCTATGGGATCTATTTCTAATTTATCAGCGGCTTGGTCTAAAAGACGCTCAATCAGCATATTAGCAAGATCTTTTCCGTAGCCTCTGTAGGCATTGTAGGGTCCTTTGTTTGTGACGACACAGCGTATGTTCGTTCGGTAATTTTCGATGGTGTAAGGACCCGGCGCATAATTTCCGCCATTGAGCGGCATACCTATTCCACAACCTCTTTCTGCACCATCGCAACCCATATCTGCGACTATGTCAGTTTCCATCGCGATCACTGTCCCGTTTCGGTCAAACGCCGCGCGCGAAGTCGCATGATAGTCACGCGCTCCAGGCCCAGCATGCATCCAACCGGCCCGTGTCTCACTCCATCGAACAGGTGTATGGCAGAGCATAGTCCCCAGCACTGCAAAATATTCCGAATCGACCGACAATTTTGCACCAAATCCTCCACCTACGTCGCCTGCTAGTACCTCAATTCTACTTTCAGGGATGCCAAAAACCTGACCAATAGCCATCCTCATTTGGTGAGCAATCTGTGTAGACGCTCGAATAATCAAATGATCTTCGTCTTTGTCGTAATCAGCTCTTGCCACTCTAGTTTCCATGGGCATTGCGCTATATCGGTGTGACCCGATTTTTTCTTCTATCACGAGATCTGCAGAAGCAAATACAGAATTTACTTCACCATGCTCGAAACGTACTTCGACTTGGGTGTTTGTTTTCCACTCGGGATATAACAGTCTTTCAGGTTCGTCGATAGCGGAGATTATCGCGGTAGGATCGGTATTAACCGGCAGGTCACCGTATTGCACTTTTATACTTTCAGCAGCGTCCTCTGCGATGTAGGGGTCATCAGCAATAACCAGTACGACTGGCTCTCCATAAAAAACTACTTTATCAACGGCGAGCGCGTAGCGTTTTGGAAGTTTTAAATCTAGTAATTCCATTGTAGGCGCAAGCGGCTGCCAATATTTTTTTGCTTCTTCTCCGGTTATTACTCGACGCACACCAGACATTTTCTCTGCAACTTGCGTGTCGATTTTTAAAATTTTTGCGTGAGCTTTGGTCGAACGAGCCACGGCTGCATGTAGATCTCCATACTCACCATAATTATCAACAAAGCGTCCTTTCCCAGCGACCAATCTTTTGTCTTCTCGACGTTGTAATGGCTTACCAATCCAGTTATCACTCTTGCCAAGTGTAGATTCACTTTCTGCCAAAGGCTCCGCTTGTCCGTTTGCAACTTTTATGGCGTGGATAATATTGTTATAGCCGGTACATCTGCATATATTGCCCGCTATGCCATTTTTTATTTCTTCATCCGTCAGATTTTGCCCAGAATTTTTTTTCAGCAGATTCGCCGCACTCATTATCATACCTGACGTGCAGTATCCACATTGCAGAGCATGACAGCTGGCGAATGCTGTTTGAACCTTTTTTGTGATCTCCGATAAATCGGAGCCTTCTATTGTGGAAATGCTTTTTCCGTTAGCTCGGACAGCTGGGATCATACAAGATTTTACTGTTTGTCCATTCAACTCAATCGTACAGCTACCGCATGCACCTTCCTCACAACCGAAGCGAACACTTTTTATTGAGGCCTTATCGCGTAAAACATCAGTGAGCAGTTCTCTTGGGGTCACATTAACCGTATGACTTTCGCCATTCAGTTGAAATGAGATAGTTTGATTGGCCACTATAATTGCTCTCTGACAATCAGAAGGGTTCTTTTGAGCAAGACTTGGGCTAACTCCAATTTATAACTACTTGAGCCAAATTGGTCCGATACGAACTGATCAGCACAGTCCTCAAGCTTCGATATAACTCTGTGTAAAGTTGAGTCACCGTTTTTTACATTACCAGGGTCTTCCAAAGTGACTACTATTGGAGTACTGCATGTCCCACCTATTACAGCAACCATACTTTTTTGATTATTCACCACGCAAACGTTAACAAGAGCAAGGTCATTTGGTTGTCGAGAAAACTCTGTGTAAGCGCCTGCGTCGCCTGAATTTCTAGGGACTAGGATGGAGCTGACTAACTCGTTATCTAAACAATTTTTCTGAAATCCAGTAAAAAAGTCTCTGATTGCAACAGACCGTTCCAGCAACTTTTCATTGACTACTTTGATCTCCGCGCGACTAGCCAAAAGCGCCACGGACATATTTGCGCGTGGATCAGACCAACATATGTTGCCGACAACGGTGGCGAGATTTTTTACTTGAGTGTCGCCGAGTCTTGAAGCCGCCGCATGTAGCCACGGGAGTTCGTTTGTTATCACAGCGCAATTGAGTAGTTCACTGATCGTGGTGAGAGCACCTATTCGGATAGCATCCCCTGTGATTTGTATGTCGTTGCTAAAGCACTCAATTTTTTCCAATGACACCAAGCATGGAGTATTAATCTGTCTCATACGCAGAGCTGCCATCAAGTTTTGTCCACCTGCGATAGGTGTCCCATGTTTAAGATTCTGAAATGCCTGTGCCAGATTGGTGGGTTCTTCAAAAATATATGGCGCTGGTCTCATTGAATTATTTCTCTCTCGGTCCTGTTAGTTTTAGCGGTGTCGTAATCCTTAAAGAACCATAGCGATAGTTTACGTCATAGAATAGAAATCTCCAGTAAAAGTAGATAATATTTTTTTCAGTGAAACTGATACATTAGTAAAAAATTAAATCTATTCGACGCGGTGATGAATTATGAGCATTCCTGACTTAAAGACTTTCGGTTTTTCTGAAGATTATCAAGCGGTATACGATCTTGCTTATCGATATTCGCGTGAAGAACTTTATCCTTTGTGCGGTAAAATGGATGATGAGGAGTGGTTTCCGGAGGATGCCTTCAGGAAGCTGGGGGATCAGGGCTTACTTGGAGTCACAATTCCAGAGGAATATGGAGGTTCTGGACTTGATGTACTTGCCCAATGTTTTATATGTGAGGCTGTGGCGTACTGGAATCATAGTCTCAGTGCCTCATTACTCGCGAGCGACAATCTTTGTGTACATAACTTAGTGAAAAATGCTAGTGCGCTTCAGAAGGCTGAATATTTGCCCAGATTTTGTGATGGTAGCGCTATTGGTGCGTTGGGAATGACAGAACCAGGCGCTGGATCAGATGCTCTTGGCAGTATGGCAACAACAGCACGTAGAGATGGCGATGACTATATCTTAAATGGTAGAAAGTTGTTTATTACTAATGGTCCAATTGCTGATGTCTTGTTAGTTTATGCGAAAACTGATTTAGAAAAGAAACAACACGGCATATCTTCCTTTATCGTAGAAAAGAATTTTGAGGGTTTTTCCGTAGCGCAAAAGCTCGACAAAATGGGCTGGCGGGGTAGCCCGACGGGAGAATTAGTTTTTGATAATTGTAGAGTACCTGCTGGCAATTTAGTTGGAGAGGAAAATAGAGGCAATGTTGTAATGATGAGTGGCCTTGATGTTGAACGTGTTATAGGGGCATTTTTCTGTATAGGTATGGCTCAAAGGGCACTAGACTTAGCCGTTGAGTATGCAGTGCAGCGAAAACAGTTCGATCAACCGATTGGCAGTTTCCAATTGGTTCAAGGAATGTTAGCTGATATGTATACGGATTTAGAGAGTTTACGAGCACTCACCTATCAATTAGGAAGAGAAATTAAAGATATTTCGGTTGATGAAGCGGGGCGCGGCGGTGTACATAAGCGCTCGGCAGCAGCATTACTTTGTGCTGGTAGGACTTGCATGAAAATATTAGATTCTGCTGTGCAGATCCATGGTGGTATGGGGTGTATGCGTGAAAGTGAGGTAAATCGGCTTTATCGTAGCGGTAAAATTATGGAAATTGGCGCAGGGACCAATCAAGTGCGTCAAATTATTATAGCGGGCGAATTGTTGAAAGAGTCGGTAGCATAGATTCAAGAAAAACATCTTGAATATGCGATAGGAACTTTCTTGAGTAATTAATTTTTATGCAGTAATTTTTTTCCAAATTAAAGTGTGAACAGATTTCTGACCGTCCTGTCCTCGCATCGGGGGCGTTCTTAAAATTAGATTGCTTTCGGTGAGTTCGAAATAGCGCACTTGGTCATTTCCTGGCCAACTAGGTGCTGAGGCGCCTTTGACGTGGTGAGTCACTTTTCTTTGGTCCGCATCAATTGTGTAGGTGCCAAAATAGCTTGTATATTCTTGGAAGGCTTTACGATATTCAGGATCACTCACTTCTGCAGGATTCTTTGACGCAAAAGGTTTTCGATCAGCTGACATTAATTGGGCCGCCATATTGCCGAGAGCGTCATAGTTTATTCTGCCGATCACTTTTTTTCCTAAAGGGAATGCTATTTTCACGCCTTCTTTTTCGGAGAAACTATCCTCTAATTCCCAGGTACCCGAAAACTCTTCAATTAAGCTTTCCATGATGCTTGACCTATAATTGTTATGGTTTGATTATAACCTAAGTGTAGCCGGTTATCTGTGACTACGCATATTATTTTAGCTCCTCAGTAGATTTTTTAAAGGAGGCGAGGCTGATCTCCGGAGGCGTTAGGTTGTACGAAATTAGATGCGCCGATTCCTATGAGGCGGTAGCGTAGATTTTTTGGCAACCGAGATTTATATAGTAAGTGTTGCACTAACATTATTAATTCGTGGAGAGAGCGAACTGGCTTGGGACTTGTTTTGCTGCGAGTAGTATTTTTAAAGTCGTGGGTTTTCAATTTCAGATAAAAGGTATTAGCTTGTAAATTTTTCGCGCCCAGTTGATTCCAAATTTTTTCTGTCAGTGGAAGCAATTCTGGCTCGATTTCCGCGAGAGTTTTGTCTTGTTCAAAAGTTGTTTCAAAGGATAGAGATTTCCGGATTCGGTTATTATTTACAGGGCTTAAGTCAATACCTCGAGCAAGATTAAAAAGACGTTTGCCAAATTTACCATACCAGTTCACTAGCTGTACCTCTGAGATACAAGCCAGTTCAGATACGATTCGTATATTTTTATTTTTTAAACTGATTTCAGTCGCCGGCCCTATTCCAGGTATTTTGCGAACTGGCAGTGTGCTTATGAAATTTAGAACTTCTTTTGGTTTCACTACACAGATCCCGTTTGGTTTGTTCCAGTCCGATGCTATTTTGGCAATAAATTTATTTGGCCCTACTCCGGCGGATGCATTTAAATCTGTGACTTGCTTTATTTCCGTTTTTATTCGTTGTGCTATCTCTGTAGCTGATGGTATTTCTGGTTTATTTCTCGTCACATCTAAATAGGCTTCATCCAATGATAGGGGCTCAATTAGGTCTGTATATTTCCTATAAACTGATTTTACTTCATTAGAGATTTGACGGTATAAATCGAATTGAGGCGGGACAAAAACCCCGTCAGGACAGAGCTTTTTTGCGCGAGAAGCAGGCATTGCCGAGTGAATTCCAAAAGAGCGTGCCTCATAAGATGCCGCACATACAACGGATCTTTTGCTTGGCCAAGCAACGATAACGGGCCTACCAATTAAATCCGGTTGCTCTCTCTGTTCCACCGACGCGTAGAAGGCATCCATGTCTACATGAATAATTTTTTTCAGCGAGTATTCGTCACTGGTTGACTGCATATAAAGTGTTCAACTTGCCTTATCTAAGTTTCGCAGCTTAAAGCGCTGAATTTTTCCAGTAGCAGTCTTTGGTAATTCATCGACAAATTCCACCCATCGCGGATATTTGTAGGGAGCTAGACTTTGTTTTACGTACTCTTTTAATTCGTCAGCAAGCGACTCGGAGGCGTCTTCTTCAGTGTTTAGCACGACATAGGCTTTCGGTTTGACTAAGCCTTCTTTATCTTTTTGCGCTACAACTGCTACTTCTAAGACGGCCAGATGCGTTGTCAGAGCATTTTCAACTTCAGTGGGTGAGACATAAATCCCTCCTACTTTCATCATATCGTCGCTGCGCCCGCAGTAAACATAAAAGCCTTCATGGTCGATTTCATATTTATCACCAGTTCGTGTCCATTCGCCTTGGAACGTGGCGCGAGACTTTTTCTGATTATTCCAGTACATGAGAGCCGCACTATCTCCCTTGACGTAAAGCTCTCCTATTTCACTCTGATTTACTTCAACGCCATCTTCACTAAGAATTTTCAATTCATATCCATCTAGCGGCATTCCAGTAGTCCCGTACTTATAAGAATCTTCTGTATTTGAGAGGAAAATGTGCAACATTTCCGTGGAGCCGATACCATCAAGAATTTTTATGCCGAGTTTTGCTTCCCATCTCTTGGCCAGATCGATTGGAAGCGCTTCTCCGGCGGATGTGCATAGGCGAAAAGACAGAATTTTTTTGTCAGGGAATTTTTCATAGTTTAATAATGCTGCGTACAGTGTTGGGACCCCGAAGAATACTGTCGGACTATATTTGACCAGTCGCTGTGTCACGGATTCTGGCGTTGGTCTTTCTGCCATTAATATTGTAGTCGCTCCTGCACTGAGCGGAAAGGTCAAGGCATTCCCTAACCCGTAAGCAAAGAATAATTTCGCAGCGGAAAACAAGACATCATTTTCGGTAATTTTGAGTACAGGATCTGCATAGTTTTCGACGGTTGTTTGCAAGCTTGAATGTTTGTGTACAGTTCCTTTTGGCCGCCCTGTCGAGCCAGAAGAGTACAACCAGAAGCAAGGCTCATCTTTGTGAGTCTCTTCATATGATAAAGACGGCTCATGACTCGCGACTAATTCACTTAGTTCTTCTCCTGGTCCTGAAAAAATAATTCTTTCTAATGTTGGTACTTCTTCTATTAATGATACAAATTGGTTAGATAGAGACCTGTCTACGATGGCAACACGTGCTCTGCTATCTTTCAGCATGTACGCGTAATCGTCTTTAGTAAGAACCGTATTTGTGAGTACTGGGATTACGCCTTTGTATATACATCCGAGAAATGTAGACGGCAACTCGAAGCTATCCAACATACATAGAAGTACTCGCTGCTCTCTCTGTAGTCCAATTTCTTGGACAGCCGAGGCAGTCCTCTGCACTCTTTTTTCTAAATCATTGAAGGAGTATGAGCTCACATCATCTATGTACGCGATCTTTTTAGCGAGGCCGTTTAAGGTGTTTTTGCTTACTAGCTCTGCAGCGGCATTATACGAACTCATAGTTCAGAATTCCGGCGCTAATGTTAAGCGCATGCCTTCCAACTCAGGCGTGTATTCAATTTGACATGCAAGTCTCGAAGTTTCTTGAAAAGAACCAGAATCCTCCACCATTACTTGCTCATCATCGTCACGTGTTCCACTTTTTGTCATCCAGTCTTGTGCCATATAAACATGACATGTAGAACAAACACAAACCCCACCGCAAATTCCTTCGATAGGAAGGCCACCATCTCGAAGAATTTCCATTAAATTTTCTCCTTCCTGCGCTATGATCTCATGCTCCAACCCATCTCTATCAGTGACAAATATTGTGCCCATAATTACAACCTTACATACTCAAAGTCTATAGCTTGATTATTAATACCAATTCTTGGCGGCGCAATCCAGCTAGCAAACTTTCCAGGTTCTGTTACTTGAGTCATTAGGGATTTCACATATCCATGATCTTTGTCTGAAGGTAACCAGCTTGGACTATGTTTGTTCCACTCCTCCTCAGTCATAGTGACTCCCTCGGGGCTCACGTTTGCTTTTGCAAAAGCACCTATCTGACGATGAAATGCTCTATGGGGTAGCGTGATCTCAAAATCAATACCAGCATCTTTGATTAGCTTGTTCCAGCGATTGATGCCACGTTGACAGTCTTTTATATAATCATCGCGCAGTCGTTCGTTAATGGAGTTCAGTGCCGGCACTTCCTCTTTTTTTAGCATGTTATTAGCGAAAGTAGTTATCTCGTACGGCTCATCTTTTAGCGAGTGATCGTCCTTAATAAATTGTTCTTGATATCGACCTTTTAGTCCTTGCGTGAAATAATTTGCGGCGTTGGTAGATAACTCCGCGCCGAATAGATCTTCCGACACACTAAAGTGGAAGTTGACATATTTTTGCAAAGTGGGGAGGTCAATTGCCCCATGCTTTCTTACGTCATCTGTTTTGTACTTATTCATGACGTCGCATGCTTTTTGTATGATTCGCGCTACACCAGTTTCACCGACATACATGTGGTGAGCCTCTTCTGTGAGCATGAATTGACATGTTCGAGCGAGTGGATCGAACGCAGACTCGGCAAGAGAGGCGAGCTGGTACTTTCCGTCTCGATCCGTGAAATAAGTAAACATATAAAATGACAACCAATCAGGTGTCTGCTCGTTAAATGCTCCTAGGATTCTTGGTTTATCCGGATCACCGGACCGTCTCTCAAGCAGTTGTTCCGCTTCTTCCCTACCGTCTCGACCAAAATGCGCCATAAGAAGGTAGACCATCGCCCATAGGTGTCGCGCTTCTTCAACATTGACTTGAAAAAGATTACGCATATCTATCAGAGATGGCGCAGTGGCTGCTAATACTCTTTGCTGCTCCACCGAAGCCGGCTCGGTATCTCCTTGGGTAACAATGAGTCTCCTGAGTGGACCCCGGTATTCACCTGGAATTTCGGTCCAGACTTTCTCGCCTTTGTGATCGCCAAATCCTATGCGTTTTTCCTCAGTATTCGAGTCCGCTAAAAAGATTCCCCAGCGATAATCAGGCATTTTAACCGAGCCGAAATGCGCCCATCCTTTCTTGTCTACGCTGACAGCGGTTCGTAAATACACCTCGTTTTCCTGATATGCATCTGGGCCGTATTCTTTCCACCAGTTGATGAACTTTGGGTGCCATGATTCTAGTGCTCGGAGTAAACGACGATCCGACGCTAGATTTACGTTATTTGGAATTAACTGGTTATAGTCTATTTGGGCACTCATAATAATCTCCGTTTCTTCATACTCGCTCTTTTTTAAATTGCGCACGTTCTCCTGTTCCGTAAAGAACTAATGCGCCTTTGTCGCCAACAGCGTTGGGTCGTTGAAAGATCCAGTTTTGCCAAGCTGATAGTCTTGAAAAAATCTTCGACTCAATGGTTTCGGGACCAACAAATCTAAGATTTGCCTCCATCCCTGACAACGCATCGGGTGAAAACCCAACCCTCGATTCTATTGTCATACGCAATTCATCCTCCCAGTCGATATCATCCGGTACAAATGTGACTAGTCCTAATGTTTCTGCTTCGGGTGCTTTAAGTGGAGTGTGGCAATTCTCTTTGATTGTCTTTAATTTTAAATCTCGACCAAAAAATCTACTTTCCAAGCGAGTAATACCATTAACCATTTTACAAGGACCGAAGTTAAAATCTGTAAGCGTGATAGTGGCATCGGTCTTTTCGCTAAACTCAAATTGTCCTAGCAGCATATAGCTTTGGTCTGCGACAAAAACTAGCTCAGCAAGAAAACCTACAAAACAGCTGCCAGGCTCAATCGCCGTGATTAAACTACGGGCAGTCACATCTAATCGTTTGAAGGTGCGCTCGAACATTAAAACGGTCTCTTTAATGAACCAGTGATCTTCATAGTCCTTTAGCAACTTTTCAGTTGCTAGAATATAGCTTCCATCACCTTGTGTTTTGAAAACCCAAGTTCCGATTTCTTTTTCATTGAACCTCATGTGTAAAATAGCATCATCGAGTTGCCGAGCGAGTGCCAGCGGCCAAAAATCACATCCTAGCTCTTCGATATCATTTAGTGTTTCTGGGACGGGTTGTAGCGAGGATGTGATCAAAAATTCCGCGCATTGCGTGTCACGATTTATTTTAATTTCTAAATCATCATATATCACTCCACTAGCTGAAAAATTACGCTTCAATGGTTTAAGGGATATGCCAGAAGAAGAAACAATTTTTTGGTTTTCTGCAGCAATGTCTTTAGCTCTCTTGCGAATATCGTCAACAAAAGACGAAGCAGGACTTACTTCGTCAACTAGTCCCCATTCGACTGCTTTTTTACCTCTGATCCCTTCTTCTAATGTGCAAAAAAAGTCTGCTCTATCTCTTCGGACGAGACGCTTGTCCACGAGTCTTGTCAGACCACCTGTTCCAGGCAGGACAGCTAATAGTGGAAGTTCTGGGAGCGATACTGAGCTGTTCCCGTCATCAACCATGAAGATTTTTTCGCAGGCTAGAGCCATTTCATAGCCGCCTCCGGCGCAAGAACCTTTTATTGCGCAAATGTATATTTGTTCTGACTCGCATGTCGCATTTTCAATCGCATTTCGGGTTTCATTAGTGAATTTGCAGAAGTTAACTTTATGCGCGTGATCCGACAAGCCGAGCATTTTTATATTTGCGCCAGCGCAAAAGACCTTATCATTCAAAGAATGAAGTATCACGCACTTCACTTCAGGGTGTTCAAATCTCAGTCTAGATACTGCATCGTGGAGTTCTATATCGACGCCTAAATCGTAGGAGTTTAGTTTTAATTGGTAGCCATCTACAAGCGTCGCATTTTCATTTACCTCTAACCCTAGCCACGCGATATCGCCATCTAAGTCAATCTTCCAATGTTGGTAGTCATTTTCAGTTAATTGAAAATTTATGGGATGACGATTTTCAGTGGCAATTTTTTGTTCGTGTTCTGCTTTCATTCTATTATCTCTTAGTAGGGCACTACATTTTGTTTGACGGATATAAATTTTACAGACTCATCAACAGTCGTTTCAGACGTATCAACTACGTGATCTGCTTGTTCGTAAAGTCTTAGTCGACTACTAAGAATATTCTTCAAATCTGTCATCGCGTTGGCACTTGAAGACATTGGCCGGTTGTCTCCTTGTCGAATAACTCTTTCCATGTGTTCTTCAGGAGAAGCCTTGAGCCATATAGTTTCGCACTTGCTCAGAAGCAGATTATAAGAGTCGGGTCGTAGGACGAGACTTCCTCCAACGGCTATTATCGAACGCACGCTGCTTTCAAGGCAGCTTTCCAAAGCTTCTTTCTCCATGCGATGGTAGTTAGATTGTCCTCTTAGTGAGAATATTTCGTTTGTGTTCATTCCAGCGATTTGCTCGATTCGCTGGCCTAGTTCAATAAATGGCATTTTCAGACAAAACGCTAGCTTCCGGCCAATAGTACTTTTACCAGCTCCCCTGAGCCCTATAAATGCGATATGATTTTTTGTATCTGCTCCACTATTTTTAATATTTAATTGTTGTTTTAAATATTTTAGAGTCGCAGAATTTGCACTACGAAGCATTTTACAAAAATCTAGGTACTCTTCTGACGCATCTGGGCGTTCATCAACAAGATCACCCATGGTAACTTCTAGGTGTGGCGCAATTGAACTTAGTATTTGAAGGGTAGGATTGCCTTTTCCAGATTCTAGAAGTGCAATATAACGCTCTGAAACCTCTGATATTTCGGAAAGCTTGCGTCTCGAGATACCTTTTCCGATCCGCAGAGATCGCACTCTAGTCCCGATAATTTCTGTGTAACTATTTGTCCGCAACAAAATGACTTTTCCAGTAGAGTTAATCCTTAATTGTGCATTATATTGCAAAATAAAAATTGGTAAAGAAGTAATATAGTGCATAAATAAAGTGTTTCTTAATCGGTTACTTTTTTGCGCTTTCACTAAGTGCTTATTCGGCAAAATAGCCATATGATGTCCCAATTAGCTGTGAGAGTGCCTATTAAAGCGGAGTTTAAAGAATAAATGATCACGATTACTACGGAAATACGCGACAGACGTAAACAAAAATATGACAAAGGAAAGCTGCAACAACGACTGCGTCGGTTAACAGGTCGAGCGATTACAGATTTTGGAATGATAAATGAGGGCGATAAAGTTATGGTTTGTCTCTCGGGGGGCAAAGACTCTTATGCAATGTTAGAACTGCTCACCCGACTTCAAGAGAAAGCACCTATAAATTTTGAATTAGTGGCGGTGCATTTGGACCAAAAACAGCCGGACTATCCCTCAGGGATAATGAGAGCCTTTCTGGAAAGGCTCAATATTGATTACCATATTATCGAGCAAGACACATATTCTACTGTGAAAAGAGTAGTCCCTGAGGGTAAAACTATGTGTGGATTGTGCTCCCGATTAAGACGAGGAATACTTTATCGGTTTGCATCGGATAACGGATTTACTAAGATTGCGTTGGGTCATCATCGAGATGATATTGTTGAAACGTTGTTTTTAAATATGTTCTTTGGCTCAAGGCTAAAAGCGATGCCTCCTAAATTACGCAGCGATGACGGAAAACACGTAGTTATTCGCCCACTAGCTTACTGCAAAGAAGCTGATATTCTCGCGTACGCTAATGCTCAAAAATTTCCGATTATTCCCTGTAATTTGTGCGGCAGTCAGGATCAACTGCAGCGCGTAAAGATCAAGCAAATGTTAGCTGCTTGGGAAAAAGAATCCCCCGGTCGAGTAGAAAATATATTTCGCAGCATATGTACGGTTGTGCCGTCCCATCTTGCCGACCAGAATATATTTGATTTCCAAACCCTAGAAAAAGTGTCTTAGCTGCTATTATTATTTTCATTCTACTTTGCGTTTAAGGAGACAAGTTCTATGAAAATCGGTATTTTTTCGATATTGCCTGATGTCATTGCGGATCCTGCAGTTGTAGCAAGGCATGCGGAGGAATTAGGCTTTAGTTCTTATTGGGTTCCGGATCACATTATACTGCCCTCTACTTACGATACTGAATATCCAGGAAAAGGATTAGAGGATAAGGAACCAGATTATTTGTGGCAAATGCCTGATCCTATGATCGCACTTATGCGCGCCGCGGGTGCGACCTCTACTCTTGAGATAGGTACGGCTGTTTTGCTTGCTGGTGAGCGGCATCCACTCCATTTAGCTAAGGAGGTGGCAAGTCTAGATAGTTTTAGTAAAGGAAGATTTCATTTTGGTATTGGGGCTGGTTGGTGCCGCGAAGAGGCGGAGATTTTAGGGGTGGACTTTGACCACCGTTGGGGACAAATTAAGGAGGCTGTTAAAATAATGCAGTCTTGTTGGACTGATCCTGAAACAGAGTTTCATGGAAAATATTATGATTTTCCAGCGGTTAGATGCTATCCCAAGCCTCATCAAAAACCTAATCCGCCTGTCTATTTGCCTAGTATTATTGTTGGCGGAGAGTGGTCGCAACGAGTTTTCAAGCGCATCGTAGAGTGGGGTGACGGGTGGCTGCCTGTTGTCGCTGATATCGATCAAATTGCTATAGGGATGAGACAAATGCGCGATTTAGCGAACGAGAGTGGTCGCTCGGACAAGAAAATTCTAGTTAATGTTTTAGGGGGTAACGGGCAGTGGCGTACTCGAAAGGAGATAGATTCGTTTGTTGATCTAGAAGTCGATCAAGTGACATTGTGGTTGCAATCGAGGGATGTAGATGGAATACGTAAAGAAATGGATAAACTTGCCGCTGACTTGTTAGCTTGAACGAGAACGATTTATATTCTCTGGTCCATACTGGGACTGAAGGTGATATTGAATTTTATGTCCGCGCTTGTAAGGATGTGGAGTGGGTGCTGGAACTTGGTTGTGGTAGCGGCAGAATGGGATGCCCTATCAGTCGGGTAGCAAAAAATTATCTAGGGATAGATATTGATTGGGAACGAGCCCGACTTGCGACAAATAGAGGCATAGTGTGTTACTGCGCTGATATGATTGGTTTCCAATTAAATCGTCGATTTGATCGCATAATTATGCCTTGTAACACCATTTATTGTTTATTGTCGGAAGACAAACTTATTTCTTGCTTGAAAAATATTGGACAGCATTTGGCAAAAAATGGACAACTCGTTTTTGATGTTTTTGTAGCATACCATCAGAGGATGGTATCGCATATCTCTAAGTCTCGGCAGGATAATGGCTGGGTTAAAGAAGTTCACTACAAAAATAAGATTTGGGATGTCTATGAGTCAGTCGAAATTCTTCCTGGTTCAGGCAGACTCGATGTGCATTATTCTCACAAATGTCGCTCTACTGACGAGCAGATCGAAACTAAAATTCCCCAGCGTTATTTTTCACATAACGAACTCCCGCAGTTGCTGGGCGAAGCCGGTCTTATGATGATATCAATCACGGGCGGATTTAGAAATGAACCCTTATCTGATTCTTGTGAGCGTATAGTTGTCAGGGCGACTCTAAGCCGTTAGGGATGATATCTTTACTCAAGATCAGGTGCTGCTGTATGTGCAAGCCGTGATCGGAGTTTCTCCAGTGTATCAAGTCCTGTTTTTTGGCTACTTTTTTGTTCTGAACCATTCCTTTCCCATTCAATCTCACTTTGAGGCAGCTCATCCAGAAATCGGCTAGGTTCGCATATCTCTACTTGTCCATACCGTTTTCTGGTGTTGCAATAAGTCAGGGTGAGAGTTTTCATTGCTCGAGTGATTCCTACGTAAGCAATACGCCGCTCTTCTTCAATTGAAGCGTCATCTGTGCTTGCGTGATGCGGTAGAATTCCTTCTTCGAATCCAGCTATATAGACGTGAGGAAATTCAAGGCCTTTCGCAGCATGCAATGTAGTTAACGACACGCTACCTGCTTTACCTTCATTTTCGCGCCGATCCAACACATCAAACAACATTAACGAGGACACGACATCTATTAGCTCGTAGCCCGGATTCTTCTCTGAAATCTTTTTTATCCAAGAAAGTAGCTCTCGGATATTATTTTTTTTGCGTTCACGCTGTTTTTCGTCAGGTGCTATAGTATCAAGCCAGTCATCAAAAGATATATCGTCAAGTAATTTTTGTATGATTTTTTCGGGTTCATAAGAGATGAATTTTTTTTCAAATTCAAAAAGCCAATCTGAAAATTTACGGATCCTATTACCGGCTGTGTCAGGGAAAAATTCGTTAAAACGAGCGCAGCGAGTCGCCTCGTAAAGCGATAAATTTTCAATCTGTGCCATGTCTATTAGTTTTTTAATACTTTGGGCGCCGATACCTCTACGAGGCGTGTTAATGATTCTCAGTAAAGCATTATTATCGTCAGTATTGACTAACAGCCGTAGGTAACATAGACAGTCTTTAATCTCGGTATAGTCGAAAAATGATTGTCCACCTGAGAGTTGATAGGGTATTTTTTTCTCGATAAACGCCTTTTCAAAGAGTTTTGCTTGGTAGTTTGAGCGGATGAGGACCGCGAAAGAGTCATATGGTTGAGGTTGTAGTAATTGTGCGTAGAGTATGTCGTTTACTATTTTTTCCACTTCTTCAAACTCGTTCGAAGATGGAAGTATTTTGATTGGACTGCCAAATCCGTTATCAGACCACAGTACTTTCTCATACTTATGGGAATTATTTTTGATTAGCGAATTAGCAGATTTAAGAATAATACCTGTGCTTCGGTAATTTTGCTCTAACTTGATCACTTTTAATGAAGGGTAGTCCTTTTGTAACTGAGATATATTCTCAGGCTTAGCTCCTCGCCATCCATAAATTGACTGGTCATCATCTCCTACTACTGTAAGTCGTCCATGCTCGGCAGCTAGGAGTTTCACCAATTCATATTGTGCCTGATTGGTATCTTGATACTCATCAACCATAAGGTAGCTGATTTTGTTCTGCCAGCGTTTCAGACAGTCTTCGTTAGACAAAAATAATCTGACGGGCGCTACGACTAAATCATCAAAATCCACTGCGTTATAAGCTAATAAAGTTTCCTGATATTCTGTGTAAACTGGCCAAATTTTATTTTGTAATAGAGAAAATTGATGTTGGCTCTTTTGCGCGATGTGGATGAAGGACGATTTCCAGTCTGAAATCTGAACTTGGACTTGGCTAACTGAAATACTATCGGGGATTTTATACTTGCGCATAATGTCGGCGAGTAAGTCTTGACAGTCGTTGGTATCATAGATGGAAAAGTTAGATCGATATCCTAAACTATCTGATTCGGCTCTTAGAATTTTAAGCCCAAGGGAATGGAAGGTTGATATTGTTGGCCCATTAAAGCCCTTATTTGCTATGAGTCCCATCACTCGCTCGCGCATTTCGTTAGCCGCTCGATTTGTGAAAGTGATTGCGGTGATCTGCCGAGCCTCTGCATCTTTTTTAGTTATCAGATGTACTATTTTGTTTGCAATAACGCTAGTTTTGCCGCTGCCAGCTCCTGCCAAAACAAGAAGCGGAGTCTCACTATGCCTTATCGCGGCGAGTTGTTGCTTATTTAATTTGATCACTAGGAATTGGTGTTACTATGCTCTCGTGTGTCCTCATTTTAGTTCAGGTTGGAGACTGAAACTAGATTGACTTATGGTTATTTTTACTTATTAAAATAAAAATTCATCACCAGAAATTTATAATCACCAAAATTGCCAACAGGCGCGCATGCGTGAGGCATTTCGTATAAAATTTCAGTCGTTTTAAAAATGGACTAAGTTATCGGTGAGATAACACGCTGTTACTGAAAACTTAATAAATGTGGAAAATCCTATAACAATGAGCGATTCAGAAAGTACTTCTTATATAGACGTGACAATTGGCGATTCAAGTGTGCGTCTTTTGGGTACAGCCCATGTATCTAAAAGTAGTGTTGAAGCTGTTACTGCCGCCGTCTCTTCGAGAGAGTTCGATAGCGTAGCTATAGAGCTTTGCCAAAATCGGCATCGCAGTATGATCGATCCCGAAAAATTTGAAAAAACAAATTTGATAGAAGTATTGTGGCAGGGTAGAGCAAAAATGATCGTCGCTATGTTAGCGATGGGGGCATTTCAACAAAGGATTGCGGAGCAGCTTGGAGTTGAGCCAGGTGGAGAGATGCGCGCTGCAATAGTCGAGTCCCAAGCTGTGGGTATCCCGCTTGAACTTATAGACAGAGATATTGGGATAACAGTGCAGCGTATATATGGTTCCGTGCCCTGGTGGAAGCGACCCCATTTATTTCTAGGTCTACTTGGTAGCGTCTTGTCTACTAACAAGGTTGAAGAAAGTGAAATTGAGGCCTTAAAAAAAACTGATATGTTACAGGCTGCTATGGAAGAGTTTCACGAATCAGCCGGTTCGGTATTCGAACCTTTAATCACAGAGAGAGACCTTTATATGGCTTGTAAGATCAAGGCTCTGATGAATGGGAGGTCTAATACGATACTCGCTGTAGTAGGGGCGGGTCATGTTCCTGGGATCGCTAGATTATTGAATACTGATGCTGATCTTTCGGAGCATGTGATAGCTTCTCTCGAGGAACGACCAAAGACATCTCGACTAGGTAAGTATGTACCTTGGGTCATAGTATTGATTATTTGCAGTGGATTTGGAATTGGTTTTTCGAGGAGTACTGAGCTTGGTGTATCACTAGTTGTTGATTGGATCTTAATAAACGGCGGTTTGTCATCATTAGGGGTGTTGATCGCTGGTGGGCATCCTATAACCATCGCTAGCGCCTTTCTGGCCGCTCCTCTCACGTCGTTAAATCCGACTATTGGGGCTGGTATGGTGGTCGGCATAGTAGAGGCATGGATACGCAAACCCACCATCCACGATTTCCGTTTGGTGCGCAAAGACGTCGTTTCATTAAAGGGTTGGAGAAAAAATAAGGTTGCCAGAACTATGCTGGTTTTCGTGCTTGGCACATTAGGTTCGGCTGTAGGTACTTACGTCGCAGGCTTCAGGATTTTTGGACAACTTGCTGGGTAGCAGTCGTTAGAATCTTTTGGTGGGTTCTCAGAGCCAACTTAAAGAAACACAGTGCTAAGATTAGGTTTACCGCAAGAACAATTGCTGTGTCTGAAAAAATGGGTTTGGCCCCGCCTATGGGAAGGTTAAGACCAGGTAATAGTATATTTATTGTTCCTAGTAGAATAATAAAGTAGAACTCACTGGCCCTATTTTGCAAACACAGTCGCAGATGATTTAAGAAAATCAGATCGCGCAAGGTGATAATTGCGATCGTTAGAGACACAACTCCTAAGTTAGTTATTAGCTCGTTTTTGAAAATTGGATCGATACCGATGACAGTATTGATTAGTCCGATAACTGTGCCGATTGAAATTGAAAGAAGCCAAAGGGGACTTTCTTGATAAAATTCCCTCCAATTTTTTGATGATAAGGCTTTTTTTAAGATCGAATAGTTTTCCTCAGGCACTTTTAGCATTACGCCGGTGACGTAACTTAGCAGACAGGCGACTAGGGCAGAGCAGGATAGAATGTTTCGAGAAGCATCTGCCAACGAAGTTCCGGTAAAAAAACCACTTATAAAAACGCCAATCGTGAGTATAAAGAAAAACCATACGAAAGGTACGTGTTTGATTCTAAGTTCCGCGCATAACATTCTATACGCAGCCAAAATGGCGAACGTGACACCTCCTAGAAGACTACTGATAAGAAAGTTGTATGAATTATAATTTCGTCCATACCAAAGGCATTGCTCAAATAATTCTTTGATCTCAGCGATGGCGGGTAAAAAGATTTCGGTAATGTGTGGTAGTACAAAAAGTATAACTAAGGGGTAGAATAGTATGGACGC
>Ga0315320_10001302_pt1 | contig 20651 bp, 15 predicted proteins | sample M140m21515metaG_FD_203458 | JGI IMG/M metagenome (GOLD analysis project Ga0315320, IMG submission 203458) | Ammonia-oxidizing marine archaeal communities from Monterey Bay, California, United States - M1 40m 21515 | ecosystem: Environmental > Aquatic > Marine > Coastal | place: USA: California... | reverse complement strand
CCGAACAGGACGGCGGTGTGGTCGAGCAGATGACCACCGGCTTCCTTCACGTTCTTGAGTTTAGTGAGAAATTCGTTGAGCACTTCAAACTCAGCGGCTTCGATGCGAGCCAATTCCTCGATCTTATTTTCGTCGCGGCCGTGGTGAGAGAGCATATGCCAGTCGGTGCGCACGCCGGGGATATTATTGGGCACCGCATTCATGCTACCAAGCGAGAAGGTGATTACTCGGGTCGAATCAGTTTGGAGCGCCAGGAGGATAAGGTCATACAATAGGCGCTGCTTGGCGAGAATGTCAGTACGGTCGGCGACCTCTTGGGGTTCCCTGTAATTGACCTTAGGCTTTGGGCGATTTGCCCACTGTTTATTCTGCTGTAAACGGATTTCAAGTTCGCGCACGGAGGTAAAGTATTCGTCGAGTTTCTCGCGGTCGCGCGCGCCAAGTGTGACGTTAAGCGCCTTGGCATCACCCAGCACCGTATCGAGGATGCTACGGCCGCGCTCAAGATTTTTCATCTCTTCTGCCACTTCTTTTTCAGTGCCATTTACAAACATCTGACGGAAGAGTTTTGCGGGATGACTTTGGGAGGGGATTCTCACGCCGTTGGCAGTCCAAGAAAGCGATTTATTGTTAGTTCCTATGGAGAGCGAGGGGAATCGGGTGGCTGCCCCGATATGTTTGGCCATCAACTGATCAATTGAGATCGTGTTTTTAAACCCAGCCAATCCTGGGTGTGGGGCACTGGTAAGCCAAGTGAGTTCGCTGGTGTGACCGTCGGATCCGTTAGAATTGGGATGTGACAGGCCTGAGAACACTGTGAAATCCTTCCGATGCTCCTCGAGTTTTTGCAAGTAGAGAGGAGATTGATAACCCGCTCCAGTTTCAGTTGGAATGAAGTTAGGCGCGTGAAAACCAAGCCCGGCATTCATCGCTACAAACCGTTTCGGTGCGGCGGCGGCCTTGGAAAAGGCAGGTGTCATGGCGCTTAGAAACGGAAGGGCCACAGTGGCGCCGGTGCCTTTCAGAAAGGCGCGGCGGTTCAGCGAGGTCTTGGTGGCGATGAAACTCATATTATTTATTTAGGAAAATTTCAGATCGGATAATACGATGAAAAACGTCGCGAAGGCGATGTTTGTTTTGAGCGGTGTCGGCAACGATGCGGTCCAGTTCGTCGCGATCGGAGAAGCCCAGCTCACGGCCAGTGGCGAAGGTTAGTAGCTTGCCTGCGAATGAGCGAGCGAGTCGGTCGTCGTGTTTGGCGAGGTAATCGCGGTAGGCCCGGAAATCATTGTAGGTGCTCCCGTCGAGAAATTTGCCGGAGCTGTCCACTTCTGGGCCGAGGCGGTACTGCACTTGGCGGCCGCGCACGACGACGTCGACGCGTTTGCTCTCGGAATTCCGATTACGGAAACGGTCGCGGCGCAGGCCAGTGACGTCGAAGCTCTCCAGCGCGAACCCGAGCGGATCAATCTTGTTGTGACAGGAAGCACAGCTAACGACGTTCCGGTGTTTATCCAGCAGCTCGCGCAAGGTGGCCGTGCCGCGGATGTCCGGCTCCACGCCGGGAATATTCGGCGGCGGCGGGGTGGGGGTGATGCCGAGAATACGTTCCATCACGTATACGCCCCGCACCACGGGTGAGGTGGCGGAGCCGTTGGCAGAAACCTTGAGCACACTGCCCTGGCTGAGGAAGCCGCCACGCCAACTATTCGCAGGTAATGCAACCTTCCGAAATTGTGTACCGGCTACCCCATCGATGCCGTAGTGCTTGGCCATACGATCATTGATCATAGCGAAATCGGTCTTCACGATGGCGGACGCTGGATGGTTGCCGGCTATTAACTCGCGCAAAAATGCCTCCGTTTCGCGTGGCATTGAAAAGCGCAGGTAAGGCTCATATTCCGGATACAGCGTGCGGTCGGGTATGGTGAAATCCATTTCACGCAGGTTGAGCCAGGACTGCGTGAAGTCGGTAATAAAACGCTCAAACCGATCGTCTTTAAGTAACCGCTCGGTTTGCGCGTGGAGATTGCCGCGCAGTTTTCCGGCTTGGGCAAGGTCTAGTAACTCCGCATCGGGTGCAGTGCGTGTAAGAAAATAGGAGAGCCGACTAGCGAGTGCATAATCATCCAACGCTCCAGCCGGTTCGCGTAAGTAAAGGAAATGCGGTGAGCTTAACACGGCTATAGCTGCTGTGCGTAGTGCGGGTTCAAACGCTTCGCTTTTGGCACGTTCGGCTTGAAAGAGTTTCACGTATGGCGTCACCTCACGCGGCTCCACCGGCCGGCGAAAGGCGGCATTTGCTAAACGGCCAAGCGCTTGTTCGGCATCGGCCTTTTCATTGGCTGATTTGATTTCAAACTGCGGTTTGTACTTTGACTTATTGCGGTCATCCGGATTGCGAGGTGGAATCTCCGCGCGGTTGATGCCTTTTAAGATCAGCTTGTGGCCCGCAGATGGGAATTCGCTGATCAAAGGGCCTTCAATCTCCACTGAATGAATACCCAGCCCGGGTGTCTTCACAGTGGTTATGGGAGTTTTATTCCTGCGCCGAATGCCTAGATCCGGGTCAACAATACCGTAAGGCTCAATACTAATCATGTAGTTCGCATCGATCTTTGCGGTCAGTTCAACCGTGTGCATTTTGTTTGGTCCTCCCGGCGGAAATGAAAAGTATCCCAGTACGGGTTGTGCCATGCCACGTTGAAAAGTGGTGAGGCTGACAGAAAATGTGATCGGTTTTTCGGATTGATAGGCAAACCCGTGTACTTTAATCCGGTAAGATCCTTCGTTCTGCGTGCGCGCTGAACGAATCATACCTGATGGATAGCCAGTACGCGCAAAGCGCACGATAGAATCATCCTTGAGCTTCAGCCATTGGTCGCCGACGAATTTTTTCACACCCTTGTCATCCGTATACCGCCCAACGATCTTCTGCGTTTTAGGCGGTTCGGTTGTCTTGGTAATAGCCTCCTCCAGCACAACCCCGGCGGCCTTTAGATACATTTGCATATGTTGCATGGAAATCCCTAGAGCGTCGCCAACATTGTCAAACTCATGTGAACGTCCATCTTCGGGTAGCATATCTTCCAACTCCAGCGAGGTGCCGAAGAGATCGTTCATGGTATTCCCGTACTCGCGCCGATTGAGTCGGCGTAACACCGTCCCTTTCGCCGCCGCGTGCGCGTGAACCAGTCGCGGTCCCAGCGCCGCCCGAAACGCCTCCAGTTCCTTCGCCTCCGGTCGATTCGTCACCTTTGCTGGGGGCATCTCGCCCGACGCCACGCGATCAAAAAGCCGTTCCCATTTTGCAAACACCGCCGGATTCGAAAGATCGTGTCCGAGCTTCTCCAGATCCAACCCGCCTTTCGCCGCGCCCTCGCCATGGCAGTCAAAACAATGCGCCTCTAAAAACCCCGTCGTTGGCTTGTTAAAAGCCCAGGCAGTCGCACCAATCACTAGGCACATAATGAAAATCGCACTTCGCATGAATGGTCATGAGCCTAGCGACTGAAGGGCGGGATGGGCAATTCTTTTGACGGGAATCAGGGGCGTGATTTGATAGTGTAATGGGGCAAGGTGGAACTTGCCCCGCCCGCTTTGCCCGCTCACACTGCGCCGATGCGTTTTGTAGTTCTGCTGTTTCTCTGTGTGACGCTGCCTGTGCTGGCCGCTAAGCCACCGAATATTATTCTCATCCTCGCCGATGATCTGGGCTATGGCGATCTGGGTTGCTTTGGGCAGAAGACCTTGAAGACGCCGCGGCTGGATGCGATGGCCATGGAGGGCATGCGGTTTACGCAGTTTTATGCGGGCAGTACGGTGTGTGCGCCTTCACGGAGTGTGTTGCTTACCGGTCGGCACATGGGGCGCACGGTGGTGCGAGGCAATTCCACGCAACCGATTGTCATCCGGCCCGATCAACCGACGCTTGCCTCAATGCTCAAGGGCGCGGGTTATAGCACGGCGTGCATTGGCAAATGGGGTGTGGGCACGCCGGATAATTTCACCAACCCCAACGACGTAGGGTTCGGCCATTTTTACGGTTACGTCAACATGTGGCATGCGCATAATTTTTATCCGGAATTTCTCATCCGCAACGGCAAGGTGGAAAAACTGCGCAACGAGGTGGCACCGCGTTGGAAGGCGATGCAGGATCCCAAACAACCGATGGCCGGCCGTGGCGTGGCGGTGAAGCGTGTGGATTATGCGCCGGATCTGTTTACCGCCGATGCGCTGAAGTTTATCCGTGATTATCACCGGCAACCGTTCTTTCTCTATTACGCCCTGAACATCCCGCACGCCAACAACGAGGCGGGCAAGGCCGGCATGGAGGTGCATGATCTGGGCGAGTTTGCCGCCAAGGACTGGCCTGCGCCGGAGAAGGGCTTCGCCAAGATGATTCAAAATATCGACCGCGACACCGGCCGCATCATCGATCTGTTGCGGGAATTAAAAATCGCTGACAACACGCTGGTGATATTTACCTCGGACAATGGCCCGCATCAGGAAGGGGGGCATTTGGCCGATTACTTTGATTCGAACGGCGAATTGCGCGGCATGAAACGCGACTTGACTGAGGGCGGCATTCGCGTGCCGACCATCGCGTGGTGGCCCGGCACCATCAAGGCCGGCGGCGCGGATGATGCCCCCTGGTACTTCGGCGATTTCATGGCCACTCTGGCCGATCTCTCCGGGGCCCAGCCGCCCGCGGATATTGACAGCGACAGCTTTGCTGGGCCGCTCAAGGGCACGCCGCGCACCAATCAATGGAAGCGCGAGCACGAGATGTACTGGGAATTTTACGAACGCGGCTCCGCGCAGGCCGTGCGTTTCGGTAAATGGAAAGCCATTCGCAAGCCGATGTTCACCGGGCCGATTGAGCTCTATGACATGTCCAATGATGCCGGCGAAAAAAACAACTACGCCAAGCGCCGCCCAGACCTCGCCCGGCACGCGGCCAATCTCATGGGAAAAATGCACACGCCCGATCCGAACTGGAAAGTGCGCGGGCGGAAGTGACCTATTTCAAGCTCCGCCAGTCGAACGCTTCGTCCATCACATCACGGTGCAGCTTCAGCATTTGCCCTTTCATTTTGGCGAAACGTTCGGGTTCCTTTTGAGAAAGGTCGATCTCTTGGGCAGCGTCGGTGCGAAGGTTATGCAGACGGTAGTTTTTAAAACCGGTCTTCTTGATGTCGCCAATGAACCGTTCCAGAAACATGTTTTGGCGGGGTAGGTCAATTTCCGGATCAGCGAGCAGACACCAGTCGCCATCGCGGATGACGCAGACTGGGCGCGAGGGATTGTAAAACCAATAAAGTGGCTTGGGGCGGACAAGTTTACCGGTGGCAAATAAGGGCAGTAGGTTTGTGCCATCGAGTGTGACATTCTTGGGTAACGGGACTCCTGCCGCGGCACAGGCGGTGGGCAAGAGATCGACAAGCCCGGCGGGAACATCGCTGCGTGTGCCGGGTTTGATCCTGCCGGGCCAGCGGATGATACCCGGCGCGCGGATACCGCCTTCCCAGAGTTGGGTTTTGCGACCCTTGAGGTTTCGGTTGTTGGCACGGTCGGTGCGATAGCTGCCATTATCAGAAGTGAAAATGACCAGTGTATTGTCCGCCACGCCGAGGGCATTCAGCTTTTTGAGGATGCGTCCAGCGGCATCGTCCATGTTTTCAACACAGCCGTAATACTCGGGTTGCTTCACGCCGGGATGGCGGGTGGTCAACTCGGGCGGCGATGCCACGCGTTGATGAGGTTCGTGAAAGCAGATGTTGAGGAAAAACGGTTTCTTTTTATTGCGATGCTGATCGAGCCATTTGATGGCTTCATCGGCAACGATTTGACAGGAGTAACCCTTGATCTCTCCAAGTGCTTTGCCGTTGCGGACAAAATTATTTGGGTTGTGGTGCGAAGGCTGGGCGTTGTTGCCCGTTGCAAGCCAATGGTCGTAGCCGTGATCTCCAGGGTCGGGGCCAGAAACGTCATCAGCAAGCCCGTAGCCGAGATGCCATTTGCCCACGTGTGCCGTGGCGTAGCCGCCGGCTTTGAGGAGTTCGGCGATCGTGGTTTCCTCAACTCGTAAATGCATATTTTGCGAAGTGGCTACCCAGCTGTAGACCCCGGCGCGCACGGAAAACCTGCCTGTCTGTAAGGCTGCTCGCGATGGCGAACACACCGCGCTGGCCGCGTAGAAATCACTAAATTGCAGGCCATCTTTGGCCAGTTGATCTAGATGAGGTGTTTTATTTTCCGGACTGCCATAGCAACTGAGGTCACCGGCACCTAAATCGTCGGCGAGCATGATGACAACATTCGGCTGAGTCGCCGCCGTAAGGCTCCATGAGGTAAGTAGGAGAATCAGAGAAACAATGATTTTCATGGTTGTTTCATAAATCTATGACGCGAAGTGTGGCCGCAGATAAACTTGCCGGCGACAGCTCCGGAACAATGGCGGAAACAAATCCCAGTTGCCTGATGAAACTTTTTTAAGCGCATTCCGGGCCGTCGCACTTTAGCCCGTCCATCCCGAGTAGCATCGTGCGTACAGCAACACCGGCGTTTACGGCGGCGACCAGATCGGTGGTGGCTTGCAGGGTTTCCTGCGACACACCGTCGGTCAGTGCCTTTTCTGTGCGGCCGCCAGTGCAAAAACCGCAGCCGCGCGTGATGGTAACGGCGAGGCCGATGAGGTGTTTCTCGCGATCAGTTAGATGTTCGGTTGCGCCGGCTTTTTCCAGTGCCTGAATAACGTGTAGTTCTTGTGCGTTCATGATGATTTAAAACTTTTTCAATTCGGTTTGCAGCCGCTGGATGATCTCCGGATGGCGGGCGGACAGATCAGTGCGTTCGCCCAGATCACGGCTAAGGTTGAAGAGAAGCGGGGTCGCGTGCTGGATGGCGGGCTCACGTTGGCGGGTGTCTGGATGAGAGGAACGATCCTTGGTGCTGAGGTGGATCTTATAATCCCCCGAGCGGAATGCCTTTGCGCTCCCCGAAAAGAGCCATTGTGTTCGTGGGCTGGCCTTGCCGTTTAACAACGTCTCGGTGAGATCAAGAGACCGATATCCGGGCAGCTCTTGTGGCTGCTGGCCGCCGGTGAGCGTGGCAAAGGTGGCGTACAGGTCGAGATTAGCTGCCATGCCGGGCACTGTGGCTGGTTTGATTTTGCCGGGCCAATGAAAGATGCCTGGCACGCGATAGCCGCCTTCCCAAGAAGTACCTTTCTCGCCGCGCAATGGTCCGGCCGTGCCCCCGTGCGGGCCGAACATGCTCCAAGGGCCATTGTCACTGGTGAAGATGACGAGTGTGTTGGTATCAAGCTTGGCCAGCTTGAGGGCCGCCATGACCCGGCCGACGGACCAGTCGATTTCCTCGATCACATCCCCGTACCGGCCGCCGTCGCTGCTGCCCTGAAATTGTTTGGACGCGAAGATCGGCGCGTGCGGCATGTTGTGCGCGAGGTACAGGAAGAACGGCTTGTCCCGCGGAGTGCAAATCCATTCCACAGCCTCTGCCGTGTAGCGGCGCGTGAGCAGTTCCTGATTGGTCGGATGCTCCACCACCTTGCGGCCGCGAATGAGCGGCACGGGAAAGCTGAACTTGGTGCAATGGTCAAACACCTCGCGCGTCTGGCGTTTGCCTGGCGGCGCCGGCACATCGTTGCTGCCGGGCGTGCCGAAGTGATAATCGAAGCCGCACTCCAGCGGGTGCATGGGGCTCTGGGTGAAATCCTTGGGATAACCGGCCAGATGCCATTTACCGAGAATAGCCGTGGCGTAGCCCTGCCTTTTAAACATCACCGGCAGCAGCTTTTCCGGGGCGGCTGCCAATTTTTGAGAACCGACCAACGCCGGATGCCGGCCGCTCATCAGACCCGTGCGGCTGGGCACACAGGTGGAACCGGAAGAATAAAAACTCGTCCAACGCTGACCCTCTTTTGCCAACCGGTCGAGATGCGGTGTTTTGATCTTGGTGTTGCCGTAACAGGTGAGGTCCCCATAGCCGAGGTCGTCGACAAAGATCAGTACTACGTTGGGGCGCAGGGCTTTGGGAATTTCCGGTGAAGCGGCATGGGTCGGTCCCAACACCAAGACCCAGCCTGTCATCAGGCAATATAACCGTGAAAACATGCCGGGGACTATGCCCGCAAACCGGGACGCAGACAATCCCGCCGCCTTATTTTTTGCGCGGCAACTCTTAGCGTCCCCGCAGTTGGATGTCATCGAAGTCGTTCATGTCATCAAACGATCCGATGCCGATGCGGCCTTTACCGAAGGTCTTGTCGCTCACCCACATGTGCGGCTTGGTCAGATCGTCAAAATAAACGGCGATCGTGCCGGCCTTCGAGTCGCGGACTAGCTTCACTTTGTGCCAAGTTTCATTCTTCCATGGCGTCAGGTTTTTGTTCGTGGTCATCGCCTTGCGGGGGGCGTTGTTGACGATCATGATTTGTCCGCTATGCGGGTCCGGACGCGCGCCAAGGTGCACGTAGTAAAAATTCTGTGGATCCTGCCAATTGAAGAATATGCAGCAATCGCGATGTCCGCCGGTATCCTTGGTGCTCTTTACGCGAAAGGTCAGAACGAAATCCGCCACCTGTACATTCTTGATGAGCGCAATGTGCCGGGGACTCCGCACCTTGGGTTGGTAGTTGCTGTTGCGGCGGTTGATGCCGAACACTGCATTGCCCTCCACCTTGCGATGCGTCCATGACTCGGCATCCGTCGTCTCCCAACGCCCGTGGCCTTTCTCGAAATCTTCCGTAAACAACACGGGCAGTTTGGCCAAATCCTCCGCGGCCAGCGTGCCGGTGATTAGAATGAAAAATAAAATGGATCGCATTACCCCGCCAGTGTGCCGCGTGGTGGAGGGAGGGGCAAGTTCCACCTTGCCCAATAAACCTCATCGCTTCACCGACGTCATAAACCCGCGATCGGCAATCGTATCGTGATAATCGCCCACCTCGAAGTCCAGCTCCGTCAGCACTGAGCCATACTCCGTGGGTGTGTAGCATTTGCCTTGGCAAATGTTCATCAGCAACGCGGAATATTCCGCCACCGGCAGCGGTCCGGTTTTGTCGTCGTGAATAAACGCCTCATGAATGATCAAGAGCCCGCCGCTCTCCAGAGCTGCTGCGGCCTTGGCGCAGAGCGTGCGCACCTCGGGGAAATCCCAATCGTGCAGCAGATTGGAAAGCAGCAGCACATCGCACGCCGGCCAATCGTCCTCAAACATATTGGCCGTGAGCACCTCCAGTCGATCGGCCAAACCATGCTGGGCGATTTCCTCGCGGGCAATGGCGTCCACGGGCGACTGCTCGAGCACGGCTCCGGTCATTTGCGGTTGGGCGGCTAGTAGCGTGCTGGCGTAAACCCCCGAGCCGCCACCGACATCGAGCAGACGTTTTTTGCCAGCCAATTTCGGCTCCAGCACCGCGGCCAGTTTCTGGCCAAAGGCCAACCCGCGGCAGTTCATTAGCTCCGTGAAGCCGCGCGCAAAGTCCTCATCCAGCATCGAGGTATGCCAATCACTGCCGTCATCCTGCGCCTGCCAATTGGCTGGCTTGCCCGAGCGCAGGACCGTGAGGAAATCCTGCGTGATTTGGGTATCCTGAATCGGCGTGTAATACGGCCGCAAATTCCAGGCCGAGTCGCCGCACAAAAACTCCCCGGCCAACGGCGTGAGCGAATGTCGATCCTCCTGCGTGATGATCAACCCGTTGGCTCGGCACAAGGTTAACAGCACATCCGTCGGACGTTCGGCAAAATCAAAGTGCGCCCGCAACGCGTCCGTACGGACGCCGGCATTGTCCTTCAGCCAGGAAAACAAATCGAGATGCACAATCGCCGTTGCCAATAGTTCCGCTGCGTATTGGCGATCGCGATAACGTAGGATTTGAGCTGGGTCAGTGGACGGTAACTTTGTGAGGTATTCATTCATGACTCAATTGGAACCGCTAGAGTCCTAGTTCTAAGCCTATGGATTTGAGTAAGATGATTAGAAGAATGCCTAGCGCGGCGATGGCGAGGTTAGTCATGTTGGAGACACTGGCGGCACTGAGGGCGGTGTTCAGGTCAGCACGGGTTATTTTAGAATAGCCCTTTACGGCCACATTCATTTCGGGCAGAGAAGTAATCAGGGCACCGATAAAATAGTGGAGACCGGTAAAAATAGCTGCGCCTAAAAAAATTGTTAGGCTGGCCTGATAAATTTGGGCCCATGCCAGGAACAGCCAGTTTACGGCAAACGAACTAAGGACCAAGCCAACGGTGCCACCAATGAATTGCCCCCAACTTTCTGTGTGTTCCTCATCATCGATAGCTTCGAAGAGCTCCGGATCTCGTTCCTGAAGGCGTTTATTCCAGTATTGGAAGGCGATAATACCGATAACGCATATGATGGCGGCCGCGATGAGGAATGAGCCAGGTTGGATTTGGACCTCTTCAGTAAGCCCGCCAAATGGGTGGCTAGCCGTGAGCACCCAAAAGCCGGCAATGGAAAAGGCGAACATCAACAACGCCATGCCTAGGTGCTGGTAAATTAATTTGCGTTCAGTCCGAATCAACGCTTTGAACCTTTGTAATTGATCAGTTTTCCCCTTGAGTTTCCATCTCAACATTACGTAAAGCGGTGCGACAAGGTACATCAGGTAAATATTGGCCAGATTAGACCCAAGCGGGTTGGCTACACCGCCAGCTTTCCGCATGCAAAAAGCTGCCACCATATTTACTAATTCGGGGTTGTTAGTGCTGGCGTTAATCACCAGGGTGCGACTCTTGTTCCCGAAATACTTAGCCGCTAACCCCGCTGAGGCATTAACCATTAGATCGGTGGTGAAGGGGATAAGACGAAAACAGAGGATGAGGCCTAATACTACAGATTCTAACAAAAACCAGTACTGGCCGCCGAAGGCAGAGAATTGGGTTTTTTGGTACAGGTGGATATCCACCAATTGTCCCACGATATCAGGCATAGTTTTAGCTTAGGATGCACCGGATCCCATTTGGGGATCTGCTCAATATTTAATTGGTTCGCGAATAGTAATGGTAATAACCAAACTGTCCAAGTCAGTTGGTCCCAAGCTTTTCTGTCAGCGCTTCATATTTTGAGACATACTTATCAAGTAAGGCATCACGTTCTAGTCTGCTTTGCTTCGAAATGGTGTCTATTACTTCAAGGAAAAGGCCGATGTCTTGATTGCTTTCTTGGTATAATTGGTGAAAGGCTGGAACATATTCGTGATAGGCTGATCGAGCGCCAAGAACGGCATTATTAATCGGTGTCTTGGCGAGAATGGCTAATTTTGAAAGCCGTGGATCGCTGAGACTCATGTCATTCAGTTGTTGCCTGAACTCGGCTATGAACTGCTCTTTGGCTTCTCGTTTTTCCTCCTCCGTTTCAAGTGATTCATAGATCGCCTTTAGCTCAATTTTCTTTTGAACGTACAGTTGGTTCACCATGCCCTTCGTTTGGCGCCTAGCCAGATAATCTTCTAGCGCCTGAGGGTTTTGTTTGGCTTTGGCCCATTCTGTGACTCCAATTTGTGCAAAAGCAGTCGCAAAGCTTTCATTGAAAGTCGTGTCTCCTTTCACAAAGAGATGATGGTGTGCTAGTTCATGGAAAATAAGATCAGCCAAATCTTCCTCTCGATAGTTAATAAAGGTATTAAGTACCGGATCATCAAACCAACCTAAGGTTGAATATGCTGGAGTCCCTCCAATGTGAACGTCCATGCCTTCGTCTTGCATTTTCGAGGCAAACGATCGTGCATCGGTTTCATTAAAAAATCCCCGATACGTCATCTTTCCGACTATCGGATACCACCAGGATTTTAGTTCAGTGCTAAATTTGGGAGCGGCGTAAACAACCCATAATACGTATTTCCGGTTTAAATCCCGGTAGCGCCGATAATTGTCTTTTGGATCTACTTCTAGGTTTGCTTTGGCAAAAGCTCGCAAGTCCGAAACTAGGTTCGGTTGTTGGCGGATTTTCTCTGGCTTGGTTGGATCATTTATCAAGTCGAATATTTCCTCTTGGCCGGAAGTAATCTGCAACTGTCCGCGGGCGGCCTGGGTATAATAGGTGATCGTTTGGCAGCCTGTGCCAAAAAGGATTAAACCTACCAATAAGATCCAAGGATTCATTTTAGCCTTAATGTTAGGACGTTAGGGTAAAGGGCAACGCTAGAGAATTCAAATCAGCTTAATAACAAATAAAGCCTAACGATATCGGTCAGATTGAATTGACTCTCTTAAAGCGAATCCATAGAGATTATCAGAATGATCATGTACAAGACTACGATTCTTTTTGGAGCATTACTGATTATAACAGGATTGGCTGGTTATTTGGGTACTGGGTCGGAACAAAAAACAGCACTTATCCCCGCAGCCTTCGGTATCGTTATCCTAATTTGCGGATTGTTGGCAGCTAATGAAAGCCGTCGAATGATGGCCATGCATATTGCCGTGCTCTTTGGTCTTTTGGGGGCCATTGGGGTTGTCCCTGTTCTTTTTAAGGAAGGGCAACCACAAGCTGCTTTCATTTCAAAAGTAGTGACTCTCATCCTGTGCGTCATCTTTGTAGGATTGTGCATTCGATCCTTCATTGCCGCAAGAAAGGCAAGAGAGTTAGCAGCACAAACAGAAGAGGATGATTTACGAGGGTAGTTGAGGCAAACCTGCTTAGATGAGACGATGAATTCGATGCGGTTTTGGATCACAGTTTGCCTTTTCTTGATGGGCTTATCAGTTCGAGCTACGGAGGATCCGGCGGCAGTGGTCTTATTCAAGGCACGGTGTGTGGAGTGCCATGGAAAGGGAGGTAAGGTTAAAGGTAAATTGGATTTACTGAAGTTGAATTCGGCAGTGTCATTAACGGCGGATTTGGAGCGACTAGAGACGATCATCGATGTTCTGGAGGCCCAGGAGATGCCTCCTGAATCGGAGCCTGAATTGAATGACCAACAGCGGGAAGCGGTGGTCGTAGAATTGCGCGAATTACTCCGGACGGCGTTAGCGAAGGATACCGGATTTGCCGCCACGCCCATTCGCCGAATGAACCGACTGCAGTACAACAACGCGGTTCAAGATTTGTTGCAGTTGAAGGTGTCGGCATTCCCCTTGCCTGAAAAAATGATGCGCGATCGCAGTGGATATTTCGCCAAGGCTCTGGCGGCGAAACCTCCTAAGATGCCCGACGTGGTGACGGTGAGTAGTCGGCCTTTGGGGAAATCTGGACTGATTGAGCCGCGGTTGGCAGGTGTGGGTCCTTTCCCTCAAGATCCGCGTGCCGAGCATGGATTTGATAATCGCGCTGATCATCTGTCGCTTTCTCCGTTTCTTTTGGAATCTTTTTTTAAACTCAGTCGTCGTATTGTACAGAGTCAGAATTTCGGCCCGCGAACAGTCGGTATTTGGAATACCTTTTTCCTGCCACCCACCGACTCCGATTTGAAGGCAAACAAAGCTGTTGTGCCTTTGCGATTGGAGCCTTTTATAAAGCGCGCATTCCGTCGGCCGGCACCAAAGGCGTTGGTGGAACGCTATACGAATTACGTTCACGCGCAGTTGGATGCAGGAATGGAGTTTTCCGATGCAATGAAAGAGGTGGTTTCGGCTGTGTTGTCTTCGCCGAAGTTCCTATATCTGTACGATCAGCCCGCAACGAGCAAGGAACCGGAACCGCTGGATGGGTACGATCTCGCCTCACGTTTGTCATTTCTCTTTTGGGGTAGTATTCCCGATGACGAACTCTTGCGGTTGGCCAGTGAAGGTTCGCTTGGAAAACCAGACGTGCTTCGTTTACAGGTCAACCGCATGCTGGCGGATCCAAAACTTAAGCGCTTTTGTGACAGCTTCCCCTCACAGTGGTTGCAACTGGACAACATTATTTCGTCTGTGCCGGACAAAGAGAAGTTCCCTGATTTTTATTTCTCGGCGCCCGATTATCGTACGACGATGGACATGATGATGGAGCCGTTGTTGCTTTTTGAAACGGTGCTGATTGAGAATCGGTCGGTTTTGGAATTCATTGATTCAAATTACACCTTCCGGTCGGGCCGATTACGTAAGTGGTACGGAGAAGATCCAGCCGGCAAGGTCGGGGGACCCGGCACCATGCAGTTCAAGCGGCAGCAAGTGCCCGATCGCCGACAAGGTGGAGTGATGACCACGGCTGCGATGCTTACGATGACCTCTGGCCCGGATGAAACCAAGCCGATTACGCGAGGTGCTTGGGTGACCAGCGTGATTTTCAATGCACCGCCAAAGCCACCTCCCGCGGATGTGCCACCCTTGGAGAAACCGAAAGAGTCAGAGGAACACTTAACATTACGTGAGCGCTTTGCCGTCCACCGTGAACGAGCCGATTGCGCTGGCTGCCATGAGAAGCTCGATCCTCTAGGGTTCGCATTGGAAAATTTCGATCCCGTTGGCCGGTGGCGTAACACTTACGATAATGGCCGAGAAGTAGATTCCTCCGGTCAACTCTTTCGAAAGCATAAGTTTAAAAACGTAGTGGAGTTTAAAGATGCAATCCTCGCTGAAAAGAACCGTTTCACTCGCGCTTTTGCCGAGCATATTCTTTCCTACGCACTGGGGCGCCCCTTGACGCCGGGAGACACGCTGGCAGTAGATCTTATGACTGAGCGTGTAGTGGCTGATGGTTATCGATTACATACGGTTTTACATGAAGTGGTGCAGAGTGCTCCCTTCCTTAGCCGACCTAACGCAAAAACAGCCTCGGCAACGCCGATGAAATCCGATAAATAAATCGCTATGACGCACAAATCTCGGCGCGCATTTTTGCAAGGACTCGGCGGCTCGGCCTTGGCCTTACCGTGGTTGGAGAGCCTGGGGTTAGCGGCAACCCAGAAACCGGCCCGCCGCGCAGCGTTCTTTTATGTGCCAATCGGCGTGGTACGGCGTTCGTTTTTTCCCGGGGAAGGAGATCAAATTACTCCCAAGTTTGGCAGCAACAAACAGTCGACCTTCAAGACCGCGAACTTGAAGGTGGGAATCCATCCGCTCGAACTTACGCCCACGCTGCAACCATTGGCTGAGATAAAGGATAAGGTTACACTGATCACTGGGTTGGATCGTGATTTTCAGCCCGGGACCGATGTGCACGCACAGTGCGCCTCTTGTTTTTTGACGAGTGCTGCTCCCTACAGCGTGAAGCGATCGCCTTACCCACAGTCGCGCACTCTCGATCACATCATTGCCGAGCAATTGGGGCAGGAGACACCGTTCCGTACACTAGAGTTCAGTACTAATAGTCATAAGGATAACAAGGAATCCATCCAGTTTGATAACATTTCGTGGTACGGCACTGAGCACGTGGCTCCGAGTATGCGCGATCCGCGCAACACTTACCGTCGGCTCTTTGGTACTCGTGAATTGCAAGCCTATCGCAATATCACCGACCTGGTTCTCGAGGATGCGCGTTCGCTCAAACATTCTTTGGGTTACTCAGATCAGCAGAAATTTAACGAATATTTTGAATCGATCCGTACCATCGAAGTGCAGGTGGACCGACTCGAGCACATGAAGAATGAACTCAAGAAGGTAAAGCTTGAGGAGCCTGTTGATGCGCATTTGCCGCGCGGCGAATACATCCGCCTGATGGGTGACCTAATGGTGGTGGCGCTGCAGACCGGCCTCACCAATGTGGCTAGCATGATGATTGGCCCCGAGCGCTGGGATACGCCTTACCTTTACGAGAGTCTCTTCGACAAGCCGCGTAGTCACCACCAAATGTCCCACAATCAGGGTAAGTTCATTGCGGACCTAGAGAAGGTGGACCATTTCCATATGCAGCAGTTTGCCTATCTGCTGGAAAAGATGGATGCCATTGAGGAAGCTAACGGCACCTCCCTGCTGGACAACACCATCTTCACCTACGGCTCTGGTCTCGGCGACGGCGCTACGCACCAGTACAGTGCGTTGCCCGTCATTGTAGCCGGTAGTGGCGGTGGGGGTCTTAAGGCCGGCAGGCATCTCAACCTTTCTGAAACCACTGGGCCGGTGGCTAAGGTGAACGGTAAATATGTAAACCCTAAGCAGGGTCTACCGCTCGCCAACCTTTGGCTGACCCAAATGCAGGCTCTTGGTCTCAAGCCTGAACGCTTTGCTGACAGCACTGGCGTATTAAAGTCTTTGCTTATTTGATGGTACAGACGGATTCAGATTTTTCCGTCTTCTCCTTAGTTGTTATTGTGAGCAGTCAGCTTTGAAGAGGAAATGGGATGGACTTTTGGCTCCCGGATGGGCTTTAGCGCGAATTATTTCTACCTGTAATCCGGCTCGAATTAAACGTTTCTCAAATCCTTGATCAGGTCCTGCCGACCAAACTAACAAACGGCCATCTTTCTTCAGTGCTTCGCATATGGATCGAATACCTTTTTGTGAGTAGAGAGAGGAATTGGTCTCTGCCACCATGGCATTAGGCCCATTATCAACGTCCAGTAAGATTGAGTCATAGGTATTGGGGTTGGCCTGTCGGATCAGGTGATTTACGTCCATCTTTCGGATTTCTACCTGTGGGTGATCAAGGAATGAACCATTTAAATTTTTAAGATAGGTTTGGTTCCACTCAATGACTTCTGGAATTATTTCGGCCACTTCAATTGATGCTTTATTCCCAACCGATTCTAGGACTGCTTTTAACGTAAAACCCAGCCCAAGACCTCCAATTAGGATTCTCTCTTCACCTTCGTTGTTTAATCGTTCGACGCCCAGGCTGCCCAGTAGAAGTTCTGAAGCGTTGGCGCGCGAATTCATTAACTCCTTTCCATCCAGAGAAATAGAATAAGAACCGTCATGCTCGGCTAAAGATAATAAACCTCCAGAAAATTCGGAATCGGCTAATTGAACTCGTGGTTTCATAGATGGAATTTGTTGGTTTAGTATTTTGGCTGCGTTGACCGAGGCTTAGGGGATTCAGCTTTAAAAGCAGAGGTTAAATGCCCGAGGATGAAGTCATTAGTGAATGGGTTTAGCTCCGTTTAACAAACAACCACCGCAAAGCTAATCCCAAGGCAATTAAGCTCAGGCCGGCTAGTATTATACGCCATTCTACAAAAACAGCGAGGCACAAGCATGCAAATAGGCCTATGTAGGATACCCAACTAGGATATAGCCTTTCTTCAATCTTTAGCCGGATGGCACAGAGATTAGTGAGTGCGTAATACACGAGCACTGTGAAAGCGCTGAAGCTCCAGGTGAGTTTCATATCACCCACATAAACCAATCCAGTGATCAGGCAACCCACGACGATCGTTGCCACCGCGGGTACTTTGGTGGAGTCGGTGATGCGCGCAGTGGTCTTGGGTAAATCACAGCGTCGGCCCATGGCGAGCACCACCCGCGAAAGTCCGAGTACTAAGTTGAGCAGTACACTTGCCATGGCAATGATAGCACCGGCAGTTAGTACTTTTACAAGGCTAGGACCGCTGAAGGTTTGAGCGATGATAGCCAGTGAACTGAATTGATTGCCGGCATTGGCTAAGGCCACCCACGTAACGACTATATAAATCACAGTAGTGGTCACCAGTGTGGCAATGATCGCTCTGGGTATGGTGCGGCGTGGTTCGGTGACTTCCTCACCCAACGTTGCTATGCGACCATAACCAGTGAAGGCCACAAACATCAGAGCCGTTGCCGGGAGTAAATTTTTTAAGTTTTCGCCATCAAGGGCCGATTGCCAATTTTGCGGGTTGGCGCTTATGGCTGGTGCTCCAAAGACCACAAAAGCGATGAGTGACAGCAGTACTGCGCCGACAATTAAAATGTTTATGGTGTTGGTTCGTTGTATTCCAAGAAGCGTGATGGCGGTAATGACCCACACGATAGCCAGCGCTATCGGTAGTGAATTCTCCGGATTGAGGTACAAAGCAAAGCCCAGTGCGGCCGTTGCAGCAGAGGCCGATTTCGCGCAGAGAAACATCCATCCGGCGACGAAACCCAGTGAAGGATTCAGCCATCGGTGACCATATTCATAAGTACCCCCACTGACCGGGTGGTTAGCCGCAAGCTGCGCACTACTTAGGCCGTTGCACAAGGCGACCAGACCGGCTAAGCCGATGGCGGGTAAGATCATCGTTCCGGCGATGCTCGCTCCGATGCCGAGGCTTATGAATACGCCGGTACCAATGATCGAACCTAGTCCTAGCATCACTGCGCCTGGAAGTCCTATTACGCGATTGAGTTGTGATTTTTCCTCAGTCAAATGCAGCGGTCAGAAAGTATTGTTAAAATGTTTCAAGATTCAAGACGGATGCGGTTGACCGCTGGTCTAATTTCGGTATCTTTTTTCCCACATGAGAGTGCACATTCTTTCCATTATTTTCGTGGTTAACAGCATTGCTTCGGTCTCCTTGAGAGCTGATGAGGCAACAAAAGCTATTTTGCCTGTATTTGGTAAACCACTAAAAGCACTAAAACTGCCCAAGGATGACCTTCTGCGCGCACAGGTAGAATTAGGACGTACACTTTATCATGAAAAACGCTTGAGTAGAGATAACAGTATTTCTTGTAACTCTTGTCATAGCACAACGGGTTACGGTGTGGATGGTGAGAAATTTTCAATTGGTTTTGAAAACCATCTCACCGGGCGTAATTCTCCGACTAGTTTCAATGCTTTCATGCATATCTCCCAATTTTGGGATGGTCGAGCACCCACGGTTGAGGAGCAAGCTAAGGGGCCAATTCTTGCCGGTGGGGAGATGGCGATGCCATCAGCGGAGGCCGTTGTGGCTAAACTCGGAAAAATTGACGGCTACGAAGCTCTCTTCGCAAAAGCATTTCCAAAATCCAAACCTGCGATTACCTACGATAACGTAGGCAAAGCGATTGGGGCTTACGAACGGCTTTTCGTGACACCCGGTCGATTTGACAAGCTGCTTGCCGGCGAGGAAAAGGCACTCAAAGAGCCTGAAATCCTTGGCCTGAAGAAGTTTGTGTCGGTTGGTTGTGTGGCCTGTCACACCGGCAATTTGCTCGGCGGCAATGCCTACCAAAAACTGGGTCTGCAGAAGCCGTGGCCAAACCAAAAAGATCAGGGACGGTTTGATCTGACCAAGAAAGAGGCGGACAAAATGTTTTTTAAGGTGCCGAGTCTGCGGAACATCGCCAAGACTGGCCCGTACTTCCATGATGGATCATCGGAGAAGCTGGAGGACGCAGTGCAACGCATGGCCGCGCATCAGTTGGGCAAGGATTTGTCCAAGGAAGACCGCGCGGACATAGTCGCCTTCCTGCGCTCGCTCACTGGCAAACTCCCCAAAGCCATCGCCGCCCCACCCAAAGCTTTTCCGGGGAAATAGTTTTTTCGAAATTGCAGGCGCAGCCGTGGCCCTGCTTGAGCTTGAATCGGCGTTGGCAAACCCGGCGAATTATCGTATCACGAACGCATGCGATCTGTGTTTTGTTTTCTCTCGGTGTTTCTCGGTGTTCTATGTGGTTCAAATGAAACCCACGCCAAGGCGCCCAATATTCTCTTTGCTATTGCTGATGATTGGGGCTACGGCGACGCTAGTGCTTATGGCTCAAAATGGGTGGAAACCCCCTCATTCGATCGAGTGGCTCGTGAAGGCATTCTCTTTACTCGCGCCTTCACTCCTAATGCAAAGTGCGCCCCCTCTCGCGCCATTATTTTAACTGGTCGCTACTCATGGCAGCTGGAGGAGGCCGCTAATCATCAGAACATATTTCCGTCTAAGTTTGGAAGCTATGTGGAGGTGTTGGCCGCAAATGGTTACATCACAGGTTATACCGGTAAGGGATGGGGTCCTGGCACTGCCAATGATACCACTGGTAAGAGGCGAGATATCACAGGCAAGGTGTGGTCTGCCAAAAAACTAAAACCACCCGCACGGGCCATTTCCAATAATGATTACTCAGGTAATTTCGCTGATTTTCTTGCCCACACTCCAGAGGGAAAGCCATGGTTTTTTTGGTTTGGAACCAGTGAACCCCACCGGGGATATGAAAAGGGTGTAGGCCTACGAATGGGCAAAAAATTTAGCGACATCGACCATGTCCCTACCTTTTGGCCGGATAATGCCGAGACACGCGGGGACATGCTGGATTACGCCGTCGAAGTTGAACATTACGACATGCACCTCGGCCGCATTCTGGCCGCACTCGAAAAGGCCGGACAATTAGACAACACTCTGATCGTCGCCACCAGCGATCACGGCATGCCTTTTCCACGCTGCAAAGGGCAGGCGTATGATTACTCGAACCACATTCCTCTGGCCATCCGCTGGCCGAAAGGCATTCAGGGCCGCAATCGCACGGTGGTTGATTTTGTAAATTTCACTGATTTGGCGCCAACCTTTTTGCAGGCTGCCGGCGTGAAAAAGATCGCGCCGATTATGCAGCCGATGAGCGGCCGGAGTTTGTTTGATATTTTTGGTTCCCCCCAATCCGGTCAGGTGATTGCCTCACGTGATCACGTGGTACTGGGCAAGGAACGTCACGATGTCGGCCGACCGAACAATCACGGCTACCCCATCCGTGGCATCCGCAAGGGCGACCATTTGTACCTGCACAATTTCGAGCCGGGCCGCTGGCCGGTAGGGAACCCGGAAACCGGCTACCTGAACACCGACGCCAGCCCCATCAAAACGCTATTACTCAACC
>Ga0315320_10001292_pt1 | contig 20760 bp, 12 predicted proteins | sample M140m21515metaG_FD_203458 | JGI IMG/M metagenome (GOLD analysis project Ga0315320, IMG submission 203458) | Ammonia-oxidizing marine archaeal communities from Monterey Bay, California, United States - M1 40m 21515 | ecosystem: Environmental > Aquatic > Marine > Coastal | place: USA: California... | reverse complement strand
CTCGGCTTCGCTGACTTGGAGGAGCTTACCAACGCGACGATTCCTGAGGATATTCAGCTCGACCACGAGCTGGACATTCCCAACCCGCGTGGTGAGCACGAGTTCTTAAACGGTTTAGCGACCATCGCTTCGAAAAATAAGGTATACCGTTCCTGCATCGGTATGGGTTACACGGGAACCGTGACTCCTCCGGTGATTTTGCGTAACGTGCTAGAGAATCCAGGGTGGTATACCCAGTACACACCTTATCAAGCCGAAATTGCTCAGGGTCGCCTGGAAGCCCTGTTGAACTTTCAAACGATGATCGCGGATTTAACCGCCCTGCCGTTAGCAGGCGCAAGTTTGCTTGATGAGGCGACCGCGGCCGCTGAAGCCATGACCATGTGCTGCGCAGTTTCGGGAAATCGAAAAAAGGGTTTCTTCGCCAGCGATGCCTGCCATCCCCAAACGCTCGCCTTGTTGAAAACCCGTGCTGATGGTCTTGGGATTGAGCTGTGCGTTGGCCCCACAAGTGAAATTGATTTTTCCTTCGGAGAAGGTGGGCTTTGCGGTCTGCTACTTCAGTATCCGACCACTGATGGCAGCATCAATGACTACTCAGATCTGACGGCAGAGGCAAAGAAACACAAATGCATGACCGTCGTAGCGGCTGATCTTTTGTCGCTCACCCTTCTCAAGCCACCCGGGGAATGGGGAGCCGATGTATGTGTGGGCAGTGCGCAAAGGTTTGGCGTCCCGATGGGATTGGGCGGACCGCACGCAGCCTTCATTGCGACTGACCAGAAGCACGCCCGCAAACTGCCGGGCCGCATCATTGGTGTTTCCAAAGACTCCCATGGAAACCCCGCTTTACGGATGGCGATGCAGACGCGCGAACAGCATATCCGCCGTGACAAGGCGACCAGCAACATTTGCACTGCGCAGGCATTGCTGGCCATCATCAATTCCTTCTACGGCGTGTACCACGGCCCTCAGGGTCTGGCAGCGATCGCAGAGCGGACTCAGGCGTACACATGTGCTTTGATCCGTGGACTGGCCCGTCTCGGCCACCATACTCTCAGTTCTGGCCCGGTGTTTGACACGCTGCGTATCCGCTTAGGAAAGGGACGCACTCACGCAGCACGTCAGGTATCAGACGCCGCACGTGAGCGGGGTATTAACCTTCGCGAATACGACGATGGAACACTGGGCGTGACCCTTGACGAGACCGCAGACCGTAGCTTGATTGCTGATCTGCTGGCCGCATTCAATTTTGGGCACTTCACCGGCTTTGATGTCGACCAGCTTCTTGCTGAAGCGAAAGACGATGGCATGCTGGACTTGGACCAGTTTGGACGTACGAGTTCCTTCATGACGCACGACGTGTTCAACTCGTACCACAGCGAGACTGAACTACTGCGATACATCTTCCGACTGATGGGCCGCGATCTTTCGTTGGCACATTCCATGATCCCGCTTGGATCGTGCACCATGAAGCTCAATGCGACCAGTGAGATGATTCCCGTCACTTGGCCAGAGTTTTCCAACATTCATCCTTTCGCCCCTGACACTCAGTGGCGCGGCTACACGCAGATTTTCCGCGAGCTTGAGGCTTGGCTCTGCGAGGTAACCGGATTCGCGGCTGTCAGTTTACAACCCAATGCTGGGGCCCAAGGTGAGTATGCAGGCTTGCTTGTAATTCGGGCTTACCACGAACATGTGGCTCGCAAGGCAGGACGCGAAAATGCTCGTGACGTTTGTCTCATTCCCACATCCGCTCACGGCACCAACCCAGCGTCCGCGGTCATGGCGGGAATGAAGGTTGTCGCAATCAAATGCGATGAACGCGGTGATATCGACATGGCGGATCTTCGCCAGAAAGCCTCTACCCATTCTGAACATCTTTCAGCACTGATGATCACTTACCCCTCCACGCATGGGGTATTCGAGTCCACCATTCGTGAAGTTTGCGACATCATTCACGACAATGGTGGACAGGTCTACATGGACGGTGCGAACATGAATGCTCAGGTGGGCCTGACCAGTCCCGGACGCTGCGGGGCGGACGTGTGCCATCTAAATCTTCATAAAACATTTTGCATTCCCCACGGCGGGGGCGGGCCTGGAATGGGCCCCATCGGTGTCGCACCGCAGCTGGTTCCGTTCTTGCCAGCTCACCCCGTCGAACGCCCCGATACCGCCGGCGAGTTTGCCATAGGCCCAGTATCGGCGGCTCCCTACGGAAGCCCTAGCATCCTCACTATCAGTTACGTCTACATCGGCCTGATGGGCGGTGTGGGACTGAAACAGGCAACTCAAGTTGCCATCCTCAATGCCAACTACATGGCCAAACGACTCGAGGGTGAATACGACATCCTGTACACCGACAGCCAAGGATATGTGGCTCATGAATTCATCGTTGACTGCCGTGGCTTTGAGAAATCGGCAGGAGTCACCATCGATGATGTCGCCAAACGTTTGATTGACTACGGTTTCCACGGTCCCACGATGTCCTGGCCCGTACCCGGCACCTTGATGATCGAACCCACCGAAAGTGAATCCAAGGCCGAGCTTGACCGTTTCTGCGATGCCATGCTCTCTATCCGAAAAGAAATCCGGGCGATCGAGAACGGCGAATTGGATCGCGAGGACAACCCGTTGAGCAACGCGCCCCACACGATGCAGGAAATTGGTAGCGATGACTGGTCGCACCCTTACACAAGGGCACAGGCCGCGTGGCCTGCAGCTTGGTTGAGAAACTCAAAGTTTTGGCCTGCCGTCGGACGAATTGACAACACCTACGGCGACCGTAACCTGATCTGCAGTTGCCCGCCCATGAGCGACTACTGCGATACGGAAGAGTGATGACTGCGAAAGAACCGCGAAGGACCTGCTAGTACAGGGCCGTTTCAGCTCGTACCGCGTTCCTTTGTGCAGACCGGCCGCGCTACTTCTTCCTCTTCTTTTCAGGTTGCTTCTTTTTTTGCTGTTCAGCGTTGCGCTTCTTGCGAAGAAATTCGTACATGTTGAAGCGTTCTGGAAACGCGACTTGATTTTCAGTGGCCCACGTTTCCCACATCTTCACCATCTCATTCCGTTTAGCTTGATGAACGCTGCTGAGATCTCTCAATTCGGTTCTATCGGTGGCAATGTCATAAAGTTCCCACGGCTTCTTATACTCACGAACCAGTTTCCAGTTTTGCCAGCGCATCGCAGCATTCCCCTCATGCTCCCAATAAATCGGATCGGGGTGAATGGCGTCGCTACCGCCGGTGAGTGCCCCGACCATCGACTCACCAACACAGGGTGGCAGATCACTGGGGTACTTGGCACCTGAAACTTCGAGACACGTTGCCATCACATCGGGCAGATACGCAGGCTGTCGTACAAAGCCACCGCGTTTGACCTGCTTCATTCCATCCGGCCATGACGCAATCATGGGTGTGCAGGCGCCCCCCTCGTGAACGAAATGCTTGTAGAGCCGAAACGGGGTATTACAGGCATTGGCCCATGCCTGACCGAGTCGAACACCGGCAACAGTCTCTAGGGGAGGGTCTTTGACCATCTGCTCTGATCCCTGCCCCAGAATCCCACCTTCTTGGCACGCACCATTATCCGACAGGAAAAGGATAAGCGTGTTATCGAATTGATCGATGGACTTCAGATGGTCGCACAACTTCCCGATGTTCTGATCGATCGAGTCAATGCATCCAGCATAGGCAGCCATGATCGCATCCAGTTCTTCTTTTTTCTTCTCCTTCAATCCGTTCCAGACCGGCCCTTCGTGGGGGGCCGCGGCGGTGTCTGCCGGAAACAAGCCAATCTCAACTTGTTTGGCAAGTCGATTCTTCATCAGGGCATCCCACCCGGCAGTATATTTCCCTTTGTATTTCTCAAAGTCTTTGACCTTCGCATTGAGCGGCCAATGCGGCGCGTTATAGGCAAGATAAAGAAAGAATGGGCGATCATCGGAATCGCAGGCGTCGCTGATAAAATCGCAGGCCACGTCCGTAAATTTGTCAGTAGCATAAAAGTCATCATCCGTATCCACAGGATCATTCCCAAGCGACATGCCCCGACCGCCTCCTGGTTTGAAATAGTTGAACGCCCCAGAGAGTCCGCCATAAAACCGATCGAATCCCCGTTGCATTGGCCAACACTCCCGTCTTTGCAACCCCAAGTGCCACTTGCCCGTCATCAACGTGTGATAACCGCCTGACCGAAGCACCTCAGCCAGCGTGGTACAGCGGTCGTTGAGATACCCCTGATAGGGACCCTCGAAACCCAAAGACTGTTCGGGCGGTTCCGTCATGTGACCAATTCCTACCTGATGCGGCTGCAAACCCGTCATCAAACTAGCCCGAGTAGGACAGCATCTTCCCGAGTTGTAAAACTGAGTGAACCGCAAACCATCCGACGCAAGCTGATCCAAATGCGGTGTTTCAATTTCACTGCCATAACAGCCGATATCGGAGAATCCCATATCGTCAACCAAGACGACGATGATATTTGGCTTTTCCGCCGCGGTGACCGCCCTGTGAGGAAGGCCAAGGAATGCCCCTGCCACGAAGGTCGCAGCAACACAAACACTCATGATATTTGCGAACAACTGATTCACGTTTCTCAAAACCAACTCCTGGTGGGGTTATCACTCGGTTACTAATCAACACGCGGCATCGCTCGCAGGTGCATGAAACCACCTGCACGAGTGCGGGGGCAGTGAAGAGGGATGGGGAGAGACCTGATCACCTCAGCGGCCGCCATTGGCGGCCGTTGCTGAACAGATATGCCTGCGTGCCAAACTCAACTTGCTTTTTATAGGCGTTTGAGCACGAACAAAGCATCCGTCAAATCATTATCAAACTCTCGCTCTTCGTCGATATCATAATCGAAGTCATAGACTCCTGCGATCTCAAAGACGTCACGGACCTTAGTGAGCAGCTTTTTGGCTTGCGCAGGCGTATAGATACGCAGCGGGAATTCACTCCGTATGCGTTCAACATTGCCTGACTTTTTCTCAGCCTTGACGGAAACTCGAAGCATCTCACGACGTTTCTTACGGTCAAAGTCGATCACCTTCAACGTCACGTGCACGGTTGTCCCACCATGCTTTGCCTTCCACCTTTCTGTGCATTCCGGATCAGCATCCAACGGAATCAGGTGCAGGCCCAGAATGTAAAGTCCCCCGGGGCGTAGCAGCGATGCGACATTCCGCAAATGCCTCAATGCTGCCTGTTCATCAGTCAAATGCCGAAACGTATTGAACGTGCAGAAAGCTGCATCAAAGGCTTCATCGAACTGCATCGTGGTCATATCTTCGCAACGCAATTCCGCACTCAGCCCCCGACGCCGCAACCTCCGTTCAAGATAATCAAGCATGGGCTGACTCAAGTCGACACCTGTTAGGTCGTATCCCTTTGCCGCCATCTCAGCGACCAAGCGGCCACTCCCACACCCCGGCTCTAGCAGACGACAAATCTCCCCCTCACCAAAACGCGAAAAAGCCTGTTCAAAGAAACGAACTTCCGCGGCTGTCTCATCGCGAAATACCATGTCAAAGTATTGCGGGTGGTCGTACCAAGATGCCATGTCGCTACTCAAATGGAACAGGAGTGAAAATTAATGATCGGTTGTGAACAGTGTCGCCCAACCGACTGGCTAGTGAAACGAGGGAAACGAACCGCCACAAGTCAATGATGCCGCAAATCGAACACCCCGCAAACCGAGGCTCAATTTTCGGGCATTCACGATCAATAACGCGTGCAACGCACATCCTCGTTCCGTTGCGAAGCCCCACAAGTACGAGGACCTGTAAGTGCGTGAGCCCACAAGACTACCTGAGAATCAGGAAAGAGTCATCAAGCTGTGAAGGCAGGCGTTCTACGTACTCGCAGGCAACGCCTGAAATGTGTCCAATTCGACGTGGTTATGGGCTTCAGGAAGATCACTAGAATTCCGGCAGCGTACTGGGCTTCAGGCAATTTGGCACCCAGATCAAGATTGGACTGCCGGATTGGCGTGCGGCCCTACCGTACCCAGCCCGGGATCCTCCTTCGCACGCGAGCCGAAGGGCCTCAGGACGCGTTGCCTCGGAGCCGGGTTACGGGCTGAGTTACGCTTCTCAATACTCCCGTCGGTTTACAGCGACTTCAGGTATTCAATAAGATCAGCGGTTTCCGTCTCTGAAAGTTCGCCTTCGCCGTTGACGCGTCCGGGACTATGCAGGTCGCTGACAACCCTTTCCAAGTCTCGTGCTCGCCCGCTGTGCAATAGCCTGACCTTGCGATACACCCCCACTAACGACGGCGTGTTGTAGCCTTCGTAAGCATCTTTGTCAGATCCCAACCCGACATCGTGAATTTGCCCATCAGTAAACCTGGGACCGTTGTGGCAGTCAGCGCAGCCTGCCTTGGCACTAAAGAAGATCTTCTTCCCGCGGTTTGCTGCAGCTGTCAACGATCCGTCGGCCTGACGAAAAGGGTTGGGTGGTGGTTTCAGCGTCCCCAAGTATGCAATCAATGCCTGTTTATCCTCGGCTGTGGGGGCCTCGCCTTGCATAGTGGACGTGATGGATTTTTCCATCGCTTCGGTCATGTTCCTTTGCCAACCATGCCAGGTCCAGGGGAATGTGTTGACGACATCGTGCAGTGGCAACACTGTCTTCAGACTCATTTCCGTTCCGTCATTCCAAGTGTCCATCGGACGTGCGTTGGTGCCGCCCTCTTGATGACAGGAATGGCAACTGTACCACTGGTCCAAACTACGTTGCCCATCATAAAAGATCTCCATTCCCTTTCGGGCGAGTGTCTTTTCCCTTGGTCCGCCCAAACCAATCTCGGACTTGATGGTCCGGGTTTGCAGGTCAACGACTTGGACTGCGTTGAGCAGATAATTAGCGACGTAAAGTGTACGGTTGTCTTTTGCCATCCGCAGCCCCATCGGACGACCGCCCAGACTCATGCGATCGAATAAGTCACGGCTGTATTGAAGTTTTCGATCAATCAAATCTCCCGGACCGCCCTGCGCGATGAACGGCATTTCAGCAAGCTTGTAGATCAACAGTTCATGCGTTCCCGAAGCGGACGCCACCAACCATTCCTGGTCCTCACTGATGACTAAGTCATGGGGATCCGCCACTGCACGCCCCGGAACATCCAGCGTGATCGCCTCGCGATAGGATGCACCATCCAGCCTGACGCGGCCGATTCGGCTCCCGAGTACCCAACCCCGACGAATGTTGCCAGTCGTAATCGGATTGGTGCGATACACCATCCATGTAAAATAGGCGTACTTTCCATCGGCCGAGGTTCTCATTTGGCCAAGGTTTGTGCCATTTGCGAGCGGTTCCTCGTAAAGAGTTTCCCCCGACGCTGTGTCGATTACCGAAATATCAGAATCACCACCGTTACCCACTGCCAATCGCGTCCCGTCGGGCGACAGTGTGAGATACCGTGGCCACTGCCCCGATTCAATCCGGCGAACGATGGACAATTTCTCCAAGTCAACCTCGGCCACTTTCGCATTTGCGACCTGTCCTACATACGCTCGTTTGCTGTCTGAAGTGATTGCAATTCCCGCTGGATCAAACCCAAGATTCAGATCGCCTGTGTGAACCAACTTTCCCTCTGCAATTTCAAATGATTGCAGCGTCCCTTGCCACTGAGCTGTCAGCAGGATTTGTCTCCCGTCTGGCGTGAATGCTATATCCACCGGGTAGTCGCCGCAGGCCAATTCTCCGACCAGCTCACCGGAATCGGTATCGATCAAAGAGATGGTATTTGCGACCTGGTTCGCCGTCACCAACCAACGTCCGTCTGGTGAGAGCGCCAGGTCAACTGGTGAGCGGTCTAACGGCCCATCGCCTGACTTCCGCGATACATACACGACCGTGGTGTCATCTCGGAGGGCATCACCATTGGGAGTGACCGGGGTTCGCTGTCCGCTCACTTCAGGCTGTGGGTCCCGCATGGGCGGTTGAATATCGGCGAAAATGCCGCTTTCTGTTCCCGTCTGGCTTTGCTCATCCCCCGTCAGCTGCCCTTCGGCCGCGAGAACTTGATTGCCCTGACCACGTGTTTCGCTGGTATTTGATGGACGACTGGGACCACTCCGTCCACTCCCGAGCGTGAGTCCGGCAAGGCCTGCAATTGCAAGCATTCCTGTGGCGATTGTAGTTTTGACAGGGTGTCGACTCATAATCGGTTACTCAATAGCGTCATTCGGGCAACTATTTTCGGGAATGTGCGAGGCCATCGGCGGCCCGCCCTATGTTCGAAGGGGTGAGTACTTCGTAGCATACCTTTGTAAGACATGTGGCAATAGATCGCACACAGCGGTAGCCGTTGGCTTACAATCTCTGGACCAATCGCGAAAGTTGGCGATTGAACCTCCTACCTCCCATAAGGACATATCGTGAAGAATCTCTTTGTACTCGGCCTGGGTTTATGCGTCGCGTTGGTCGTCAGCGGAAACGCCATGGCGGAGAACGCAGTAAAGAGTGGCCCCCAACAAGGGGACCGTCTTGGAGCTTTCTACGTAACCAAAGTTGCTGGCGCTGAAAGCGACGGAATCAGCACAGGCCAAAATCTGTGCTACCGCTGCAAAAATGGTTCACGCCCCCAAGTGATCGTTTTCACTCGGTCAACAGATCCTAAAGTTGCTGAACTGGTTAGCAAGCTTGACAAAGCTATCGCCAAGAACGAGTCCTCCAAACTGCGTGTATTCGTCAACCTGCTCGGCGAAGACAAGGAAGACCTGACTGACGAGGCGAAGAAATTCGCTGCAAGCAGCAAGGCCAAGAACGTACCTTTCGTTGTACCAAACGAGTTTGAGAACGGTCCGGACAACTACGGCATCAACGCCAAGGCTGCCGTCACCATCACACTTGCCAGCGATACAGGTGTCAAAGCGAGCTACGCTGTCACCGACGTCAAAGATTTGAACGTCAAGAAAGTCATGGGACAGTTGAGCCAGATCCTCAACTAGTTCTGAGCGGTGGTGAAGGCCACCACTAATAAGACGATAGGAAAGCTTGGTGCTGCACTGCAGTGCCAAGCTTTTTTTTGTAGTCGTCGCTGAGCCCGCGGTAAAACGCCTGCCCGCGGTGAAACGCCAAAGGGTCCTCTCAACCTGGCACAGAAAAGCAATCCAAAATCTCAGGCCGCTCGTCGCACGTCGCCCGATTGTGGCTGTCTTGTCTGGTCGCCAAGACAAGCCACGCCACCGATGGCTTCAATGGCGAGTTCAAACTGGCCAAGCTCCCGTACCAAACGCTTGAGTTTCTGAGCCGTGATGAAATCGGAATTCATCCTGACCTCTGCCAGTAATTCCTGCACCTCCCCAAGCGTCATACTTAACACGACTTGCTCAGGTGTCGCGGGATCATTTGGATACAAATTTCGCTGATGAGCTGGATGATCTTTCACGATGCCCCTCGATCCAATAGCAGCGTTACCCGTAAAAATGGGCACGCCCCGAGTTTGCGTTTGACGAAGAAACCATCTTCTTCCATCGAACCAACATGAGTGCGTTGTTGATAGAAAAGCGGCTTGCTGCGACAAACGGCGTCAGGCTAAGACGATTCTACGGGGTAGGCCTAGCTGGATCGCGTTTTGCAAGCATCCGTAGCACGTTACTCACGGAACTTGTAGCCGACACCTCGAACGGTCTCGATCAGATCAGCGGTATCGCCCATTTTCTTTCTAAGAGCTCGGACGTGAACATCAATGGTCCTGTTCAGCACCATGGTGTCGTCCCCCAGCGCTGCGTCGACGAGTTCGGCCCTTGCGAAGGCCCTCCCGGGCTGGCGAATCAGCGTCTCAAGCAATTTGAACTCACTCTTCGTAAGGCTCAATTGCTGTTCATTAACGGTGACAATGAACCGCCTGCGATCCAACATCACGCCTCGGTGCAAAACTTGTTCACTAGCTTCTACGACTGGTTCACGGCGTCTCAACAGAGCTTTGAGTCGCTGGAGTAGAACCTTGTAGCTCTCAACCGGTTTGACCACATAATCGTCCGCGCCCATTGCAAATCCGACCATTTGGTCGGACTCCTCGCCCATAGCGCTCAGCATCAGAATCAGCGTATCTTTGGTGCTAGGATCATTTCGAACCAATCGACAAACCTCAATTCCACTGAGAATCGGCAGATCGACATCCAAAATGATGACATCAGGCAGTGTCAACTTTGCCATATTGACGGCCTCGCGACCGTCGGCTGCCCGGGAAACCTCGTATCCGGCACGCTTGAGCTGGTACTCCAACGTGTCGGCGAGCGGTGCGTAGTCTTCAACGATCAGGACCTTCGTTGTGGTCATCGTCTTTGCCGAACCCGTGAGAGGAAAACGCTGTAGAAACAAACCTGCGTGGATCAAAGCAGCATCAAACCTTACCTCGAAATCAACCCGTCATCACACCCCTGATCCGGTTAATATTGGGTTAAGAAGGCGTGTTCCTTGACATCCATTTTTGCTGCACACCTCATGCCCAACCGACGTCCTGTGCCGCCAAAGCCTCATCAAATCGAGGTAACAAGACTTCAAATACAGCTCCCTCCCCGCTAACGCTAGTCACTCGCACCTCCCCTGCCATCGCTACCGCCAGGTTTTTGACGAGGGCTAATCCGATCCCTGTTCCCCCGTCAATCGACTCACGACTTTTTTCTACCCGATAGAATCTCTCAAAAATCCGCTCCTGATCACTCGGGGAAATCCCAACGCCGTTATCCGTGACTGTCAGCTGGACAAATCTATCCACAACTCTCAGATCCACTTCGACTGCACCGCCGCACTCTGTGTAGCGGACTGCGTTGCTGACCAAGTTATTCACAATGGTTACTGTGGCCTCGAAGTCCGCAAAGGCGATCTCATCCGGGTCCACCCCCGGGCTTGGACTTTTGAGTTTGATACCCTTCTGATCTGCGATAGGCTGATTAGTGAGCACTGCTTCTTGGATACACTCCACTACTGACACTGCACCGAACTCAAAGTTCTTCTTGCCCGACTGCGCGCGTGCCAGTTGCATCATGTCGGCCACAAGCTTCTCCAGCCGAAAGCACTGACTCCTGATTTGCCCCATGAAGTGAAACGCAGCGTCTGGGTCATCTCTCATCGCGTCTTCGACAGTCTCGGCATATCCTTTGATGGCCGCCAACGGCGTCTTTAGCTCGTGCGAAATATTCGCGATGAATTCCCGCCGCATCGCTTCCACCCGTTGTGCCTCAGTCACATCGCGCAATCCTATCACCAAACTTCCACTACTCTGGTGTACGATGCGATCAATGCGCACATTCACAGGGCGCACCACTAACTCATTTTGGATCTCAACCAGAAAATCCTGGGGTTTTTCATCTTCGAAAGCCCTTTGCACCCCCAGACGCATTTTCGGCAATCGAACCACTTCAGCCAACGGTCTCCCTACCAGCTTTTGATCAGGATCGAGGCCCAGGAGCACTCGAGCGGCGGGATTGATCAAAGTGATATGAAGATCGCTTGAAAGTACTACCACACCATCTTTCATAAACGAAAACGCCGCAATCGTATCCTCCGTCTCACGCTTAACAATTCCCCAGTCCTGCCGAAACCGGTGAATTTCATCGCGGTACCGCCCCAGCATTAGCCGCGAATCTAAGGCAAATTTCTTCTTCGTTGATGCAAGCCGATAGAGCAAAACAAAGATGCCCAACAGAAACACCAACCCAGTGGGAAACAACACCCATCCAAAGATCATGCCAATCAGCACAAACGTGACCGAGCCGAGAGCCCAGCCAAGCTCAAACCTTGAGATCCCCTCTGTCTGATCAGACAGCGTCTCATCAGACAGCGCCTCATCAGACAGCGTCTCATCAGACAGCGTCTCATCAGACAGCATCTCCGGAGTCTCGACTTCAGTGAGCAATTCCTTCATTTGAGCTCTATTCATCTGCAGCAATTCAGAGCCACAGCTCCCGGAGTGATTTACCAGGGCACAAGTGCCAAATGCAAACCAAAATCGAAGGTGCAAAAATTAAAAAATTAAAAAAGCAACTATGCTTTGTTACCGTTGTCAATCCATAGATTGAGTGCACAACTAGTTGCATCGGTTGAGTGCGACGACAATCACATGGATCAAACACACCCTCGACCTATGCCGCGATGAAGGCGCTGACTCCATCACCGTCGTTTGACTCTGACCCTCAAGATTCTGAGCCTGAAGATTCTGAGCCTGAAGACTCTGAGCCTGAAGACTCTGAGCCTGAAGTTGACCGCGGCACTTCAGTTTAACAAGGTGAACTCTCGGAGACCAACCGGGGCACCTAGGGCGACCGCACCACTCCCGGCCAGCATGCAGGCACTTCTGACTCAGTTGTTTTTGCGAGGTGTTTCTTTGTGCATGGGCTGCTGGCCACAATCGCAGGCGAAGCCAGAACCGCCGCTACAGCCTCAAGGGAAGTCGGTGTTGCCGGTGCCGCAGCGGCCCCTCTCCGATGGCACTGTCAGATGGCACTGTCAGCGTTGGAGCTCTCGGGGAAGCTGACTACCAATTCAGCTAAAAACGTGCAGGTTTTTGGGATTCAACCAAGAGATTGGTATTTAACTAAGAGTTGCTGGGCTCTGGCGTGACGTAAAATTCTTGTCCAGGGTCTGGAATGCATGACCTCGCCGCTTTCCGTTCAGAACCGTACAATCCTGAGACGGCATTGGCGGGCACGCGGATGAGATCCGCAATGTCCGCCTGGCAATGCACTTACCTACGGTCGATCTCGTTTTCCCAGACTGCCCATGTCCGCTTTTCGCGCCCTCGCCACAAGTCCTAGTTTCCCTGCTCTTGAACAGGAAGTTCTCGAATTTTGGGACGATAATGAAATCTATCGTGAGTCTCTACGACGTCGTCAGGATGGCCCCTCGTTCGTCTTCTACGAGGGTCCCCCCACAGCCAACGGGATGCCACACCCCGGCCACTGCCTGACTCGCAGCATCAAGGATGTCTTCCCACGCTACAAAACAATGCGGGGCTATCGCTGCGAGCGAAAAGCTGGCTGGGATACCCACGGACTGCCTGTGGAAGTCGAAGTCGGGAAAGAGCTCGGTATACATAGCAAGGAAGAAATTGAAGCTTATGGTGAAGAGCCGTTCATTCAGAAGTGTCAACAGAGCGTGTGGCGCTATATGCAGGAGTGGCAGCAACTGACACGTCGGCTCGGCTTCTGGGTCAATCTGGAAGAAGCTTACGTCACCTATCACCAGAGTTACGTCGAAAGTGTTTGGTGGAGTCTCAAGAACCTGTTTGATCGCGGCTTGCTGTTTCAAGGTCACAAGATTGTCTGGTGGTGGGCCCAAGGTGGAACTGCACTCTCAGCCGGAGAAGTGGGCCAAGGGTACCGAGAGGTCGCTGACCCGAGTGTCTACGTCCTGTTTCCTCTGGTTGACCACCCCAATCGGTCGTTAGTCGTCTGGACCACGACTCCATGGACTCTTCCAAGCAACGTGTTCGCAGCGGTGCATCCGACCGACATACAGTACGCTGCCGTTCGGGATCCAGAGACCGGCAATGAGTTGATCCTCGCCAAAGCCTTGATTGAAACCATCTCTACGAAGTTAAAGCGGGAGCTGGAATTCATCGAAGACGTCTCCGCCTCAGACCTAATTGGCAAGCGATACAAGCCTCCCTTTGAGCATTACCAACGCACCACAGGCGACCCGACTGGTACTTTGCTAAATGGTGATACGAAACACCATTACTGGCGTGTTGTACCGGCTGACTTTGTCACCACCGATTCCGGAAGCGGGCTTGTGCATCAAGCACCTGCGTTTGGCGAAGTGGACCATGAAGTATTGGTATCTGAACAAAAGCAATTCATCGAAGGTGAACGGCCTGAGTTATTGTGCGCTGTTGGGCCTGATGGAAAATTCACCTCCGATTTTCCTCCCATGGAAGGCACCTGGGTCAAAGAAGCAGACAAGCCGCTAACACGTGAACTCAAGGATTCTGGCAAGCTTCTGCACCAAGAACAATATCTTCACGAGTACCCATTTTGTTGGCGTGCGTCTCAAGATCCTTTGATTCAATATCCGCGTCGAAGCTGGTTCATTAGAACGACCAAATTTCGCGACCTCATGCTGGAAAACAACTCAAAAATTGGCTGGTCACCTGACCATATTCAAGATGGGCGTTTCGGAAACTTCCTTGAGTCAAACGTTGACTGGGCGTTGTCGCGTGAGCGTTACTGGGGGACTCCACTTCCGATTTGGGTCTGCGACACCACCGGTCGCATGGAAGCCATGGGAAGTTACGACGAGGTACTGGGCAAGCCTGGCCTGCAGGGAACTGAGGTATGGGAGGAAGCAAAAGCCGCGAACCCAGAACTTGTGGATGATCTTCGTGTACACAAACCTTACATCGACGCACTGACCTATTCCTCCCCGTTCGTCGAGGGTGGACGGATGAAACGTGTGACAGAGGTCATTGATTGCTGGTACGACAGTGGTGCCATGCCGTTCGCTCAGTGGGGGTGGCCGCATCACAACGACGAATCATTCCAAGACCAGTTTCCTGCTGACTTCATCAGCGAGGCATTGGATCAGACCCGCGGGTGGTTCTATAGCCAACTTGCCATCAGCACGATGTTGTTCGGCAAGGGGGCCAACATCCACGAGGAGGGTAGCGCGACAGCCGACCGTCAAGAGCCACTCAAAGCAGATGAAGCCTATCCACACCCCTATCGAAATTGCATCGTCCTGGGACTGATGCTCGGTGAGGATGGCAACAAAATGAGCAAGAGCTTGCGTAACTACCGTGAGCCGAATGAAATTTTTGAAAAGTATGGTGCCGATGCACTGCGTTGGTTCTTCTTTGCAGGCCAACCACCTTGGACCGCGATCCGATACCGCGAACAGTCAATCAAAGAGTCCATCCCGGAATTTCTGTTGCGGCTTTGGAATGTGGCAAGCTTCTTCTCGATCTACGCTGAAATTGATGGGTTCGATCCAACGACAGCCAAAGGTGCGGATGAACAGTTGAGCCAAGAATCACTAGCAACCGCATCGGATTATCGCCCTGCCTCTGAACGCAGTGAGATTGATCGTTGGATCCTTTCAGAATTGAATCGCACGATCCAAATAGTGACCGAACGGATGGACGCGTTTGATAATTACAATGCTTGCCAATCAATCAATGCATTGGTTGATGGCTTGAGCAATTGGTACGTACGTCGCAGCCGCAGCCGCTTCTGGGCAAACGCAGATGACACGGATCGTGCCCAAGACAAATCAGACGCTTACTGGACGCTGTACGAAACACTGCTCGAAGTGACCAAACTCATCGCGCCATTTGTGCCGTTCCTGTCTGAGACATTCTGGCAGAACTTGACTGGACCGTTTGACGGTTCAACTCTCAAAAGCGTCCACTTATGCGACTATCCGGTTGCGAGGCAAGAGCACATTGATGAGGACCTGTCCGAATCAATGACCCTTCTTCGCGAAATCGCATCCCTTGGCCGTGCGGCGCGTGCCGAGGCAAAATTGAAGGTCCGACTTCCACTGAATCGCGTGGAAGTGGTTCTCACAGACGACACCCGCATTGGATGGTTGGAAAACCATAATGCTTTGATCCGAGAGGAACTGAACGTAAAAGCTGTTGAATACACTACTGACGGCGATCAGTACGTGCAGTACACAGTGGTCCCCAATTTCAAAAGGTTGGGGCCGAAGGTGGGGAAACAGATTCCAGCGGTGAAAAAAGCATTGCAAGACGCCGATGGCAATGCCTTGCTTAATGCCTTGCAGGAAACCGGGACGGTGACCCTTGAATTGCCTGATGGCCCACTCAGCCTCGATAGTGAAGATATCGAAGTGCGTTTGAAAGCGCGCGAAGGCTGGGCTGCGGCTCAAGGACCGAGTTGTGTTGTGGTGTTGAACACCGAGGTCACCGACGACCTACGACGCGAGGGTGTCGCAAAAGACATCATTCGCACAATTCAAAATCAACGCAAGGAAATTGAATGCGACTACGAAGATCGAATCGAAGTCAGCGTGCTGCCGATCGACGAGATGGTGAGTGCGGCGATCGAAGAGCACCGTGAGATGATCTGCCAGGAGACGCTTGCGACAAACCTCGACACTTCACAAATAGACGGCGTTGATGCAGTATCAACCGACGCGGGGCAGGTGTTCGTAAAAAAGGTACAAGAATGACCGCCACGAATACCACGGTTCCTGTCGCAGTTTTCCTGAGTGGAGGCGGGCGTTCGCTACAGAATCTGATCGATCACCAAAAAAAGGGAATGCTCCCGGGAATCGAATTCCGACTAGTCCTGAGCAGCAGCAGTAAGGTCCGCGGCGTCGAGGTTGCCGCGAATGCGGGTCTCGAAACTAAAGTAGTGCTCAAATCAGCCTATCCTGATCCAGATGCCTATACCGACGCCATGTTCGGTCCCTGCCGAGAGCAGGGAATCGAACTCGTAGTCATGGCGGGGTTTCTCAAGCACGTCCGCATCCCCAAGGAATACACCGGCCGCGTCATCAATATCCACCCGTCACTGCTGCCCAGCTTTGGCGGCGCGGGTATGTATGGCAATCGGGTTCACCAAGCTGTTCTTGACCGTGGCGTGCAATTCAGTGGTTGCACCGTTCACTACGTTGACAACGACTACGACAATGGCCCAATTATCCTGCAGCGGTGCTGTACGGTTGCCAATGACGACACCGCTGATTCACTCGCTGCCCGCGTGTTCCAGATGGAATGCGAAGCCTTGCCAACAGCGCTACTAGAAGCTGCTTCAGTTGTTCGACAACCCTCGCTGTGATCTCTGCTCAGCAGAGCAACGGTAACCTCTGCCCAGCAGAGGAACGTCACTAAGTGCGAGGATGCCACTCGCCCCTCATGGCCCGCGAGTCTAACCATGCCTGGTCGCCCGCGTCACCATTCGCTCTACCCTGCCTGAATCTCAACGGTAAGGACCAGCACCACGCCATCATGGTACTGAAATGTGCTGATGGTCTCTCAGGTGCGCCGTGCAGTAGGCGTGCTCTCCCTCGCATTGTGAGCAGTACCGGAAATCCATCCTAGGATCCGAGTTGCTATCAACCCCACACGTCGTGCATGTGTGCCTAGGTGCAGCGGCAGTGTCGAGTTGCTGCCGTTCCCACTTTGCTCTGCGAGCCGTGTTGCGTACGCGACCTAGTAATCCTGGCCCAAAGAAAATCAGGTAATTGCCTACCGAGGCCAGCACCATCAATGTGACGGACCATGCACCGCCTATCATCGCCAGCAGGTAACCCGCAACCTGAACCAATGCGAGCCACTTGACCTTAACCGGCAACACAAAGAAGAGCCTCAGCTCGAAATCAGGGTTGATGGTGGCAAAGGCAAGAAAAACGGTTCCCTGAAGGAAACTGGCTGAAAACGGTGCATCATGAACGATCCCGGCAGCTGCGATGGTCAACACCGCCCCGAGCCAAAGAAACACGTTGTACCTAACCACTCCCCAGTAGGCTTCCAACGCGTTACCCATCATGTAAAAAATCAGATAAGCAAACAACAGGAAGATTGGATCACGGGTGAACGGAACAAAAAAGAAAGTCAACAAACGCCAAACTTCCCCAGCCAACACAAGGTCCCAAACCAACAGGGCTCGCCCGGGCGGCCCTCCGGGTGTGCCAAGCAAACTGGGGTCGTTAAGGGATGCCAAAAACATCAGTAACTGCCCTCCGATGATAAACATCGTCAGGTTGGGGACAGCAATGGGTCGGACAATTCGATCTAAGCGTTCAAGCACGTTCTAAAACCATGATTTGAGCAGTTAAGGCAGGCCGCCAAGGTTAACGGGTAATGCAACAAAAATCGACAACCCTGCACGAGAACAAAGCCTAAGCTCGATCTCACACGAGATATGAGTGGAACATACGCCGGCCAACTGCAGAATCCACCGCAAAAACACTACAACACCAGATCATCGCAGAAAGGTGATGTGATAATCACGTCATTGAACCGCGGATCGTTCAAAAATCTTTCCCACGAATCTTTGCCACCGCGAGAGATACCCTCCGCCGCCTATGTCTCAATCCGTTAATGCTTTCTTTAAATAACGACCGGTAGCGTTATCAGAAACCGAGGCAATATGCTCAGGTGTACCCTCCGCAAGAATTTCACCGCCACCTTTCCCACCGGTCGGTCCCAAATCGATCATCCAATCGCAAGCCGCTAGCAGATCAAAATTGTGCTCAATCACGATGATGGTGTTACCGGCATCAACCAATCGCTGTAACACGTTGCTTAGCCTTTGAACATCAGCAAAATGCAACCCGGTGGTTGGCTCGTCCAGCAGATACAACGTTTTCCCCGTGGAAGTCCTTGCCAATTCAGTCCCAAGCTTGATCCGCTGGGCTTCACCTCCACTCAAGGTGGTACTGGCCTGACCAAGGTGCAGGTACCCGAGCCCCACATCCTGCAGTGATCCGAGCAACCGAGATAACTTGCTCACATTTTGGAAAAACTCAGCTGCGTGATCGATCGACATTGCAAGAACGTCAGCCACGTTTGCATCCTTAAAACGCACCTGCAATGTTTGCCGATTGAACCGTTTGCCGCCACACCGGGTGCAGGGAACATGAAGATCGCTCAGAAAATTCATCTCAATTTTTTCAACGCCGTGCCCCTTGCACAACTCGCATCGCCCAGCAGCTGAGTTGAAACTGAATCGACTCGCGGTAAAGCCGCGGGTCTTTGACTCCTTGGTTGCAGCAAACAACTTTCGAATTTCGTCCAATGCTCCGGAGTAGGTTGCAGGGCAGCTGCGAGCACTTCGCCCGATGGGTGTTTGATCAATGGGGATCAACTTGTCGATCTGACTTCCACCCGTCAGGCCACGGAATGGTCCCGGACGATTACCCACAAGTCCCAACTTCTTGGCCAAAGCTGGAAAAAGGGTGTCATTGATCAAGGAACTTTTTCCACTGCCAGAAACCCCACTGACCCCAATCAGGCAGCCAAGCGGAAAAGTCGCGGTTACCTTTTTAAGATTGTGGGTGGTAACATCCTTGATCACCATCAGGCTACCTCGTTTCGGCTGCCGTCGAGGCCTCGGTTCCGTCACTCTCAGCGTGCCGCTGAGGTACTTACCCGTCAAGCTTTTACGATCCTGCATCACTTGAGCAGGGGTACCTTGGCTGATGATTCGCCCACCCAGCTTGCCTGCTTGGGGACCAATATCAACAAGGAAGTCAGCCGCTCGCATGGTCGCCTCGTCATGCTCGACGACCACCACGGTATTCCCCTGAGTTTGCAGTTCACGAAGGCAATCAAGCAAGCGGTCGTGATCAGCCGGGTGCAAACCAATGGATGGTTCATCCAGCACGTAACAAACGCCCACCAAACCGCTACCGATGCTGGTTGCTAAACGAACCCGTTGTAATTCACCACCACTCAGCGTGTCGGCATGCCGGTCGAGTGTAAGGTAGGGAACCCCTACTCGAATCAGGAATTCCAGTCTTCTCACTACCTCACGAGTGATCGGGGAAGCTACCGCCCTCTGCAGGTCGGTCAACCTCGCCTCTACCTTCCTGAACCACAAAATCGACTCGTCCAGAGGCATCGAAGTAAGATGGTGAATCGGGAGACCAGCAATGGTCACAGCGAGTGCCTCTTGACGCAAACGTGCGCCGTCGCAGGTTGGACATGTTTCGTCATCTTCGCCGACGAGTCCGAGGCCATCACAATCATCGCACGCCCCGTAGGGACTGTTAAAGCTGAACGTTCGTGGCTCGATTTCTTCAAAACTTGCGTTGCATTCGACACAAGCCATGGAAGTGCTGTAGATTCGCTCAGTCCACTGAGCGGCCTCACCACTGCCTTTCTCTTGCGTGAGAACGGTCGTTAACCCTTTTCCAAGCTTCAACGCGAGGTCAAGTGATTCCGCCAGACGTAACTCCACCCCGTCACGAACGACAAGTCGATCGACCACCGCTTCGATGGTGTGATTCTTCTTGGGAGCTAGAGGAGGAACGTCATCGAGAAGATTAATTTCACCATCCACTCTCGCTCTGATTAGCCCCGATTTTCGGATCTCTTCAAAGATTTCTCGGTGCACGCCACGTCTGCCACGGATCATCGGTGCCAGCAAGACCACCTTTGTCTTCTCTGGCAAGGCGGTCAAAGAGTCGCGAATCACATCAGCGGACTGCTGCGCGATCTCAGAGCCACACTCGCCACAGTGGGGTGTCCCGACCCGAGCATACATCAGCCTCAGGTAGTCGTAAATTTCCGAGATGGTGGCGACAGTGCTCCTCGCTCCACTCACACCGGCCTTCTGATCGATCGCCAACGTGGGAGCTAACCCATCAATGGATTCCACATCCGGTCTCGGAATCTGATCAAGAAATTGCCGAGCGTATGCGGAAAGGCTATCAACGTATTGACGCTGACCCTCCGCATACAGAGTGTCAAATGCCAGAGAACTCTTACCACTACCTGACACCCCTGTGATTACCGTCAGGGCATCCCGCGGGATGTCCAGACTTACACCTTGCAAATTGTGAACTCGAGCGCCCCGGATACGTATCAAATCGCCAGAGGGTAGCGTTGCCTTTCGCTTGGCCTTACTGTTAACCAATCGACCAATAATCCAGATGCGAGGAGGGAACCAAAGGATGGGTTAGAATCATTACTTGTCTCGAAACAATCGGCAACCACGTTAAAATCTTATGTGCAAGTCAGTTCTCCGTATCGCAACAAAACACAGCGAATCGTGGTCAGAACGACGCCAATTGTCGATCAGAACACCACTCCGCCAAGTTTGTTTGCCCGG
>Ga0315320_10001291_pt1 | contig 20790 bp, 13 predicted proteins | sample M140m21515metaG_FD_203458 | JGI IMG/M metagenome (GOLD analysis project Ga0315320, IMG submission 203458) | Ammonia-oxidizing marine archaeal communities from Monterey Bay, California, United States - M1 40m 21515 | ecosystem: Environmental > Aquatic > Marine > Coastal | place: USA: California... | reverse complement strand
CGCGGGCAAAGTTGCCCTCGCGGGCCTTCACGCATTTGCTGTGGATTTGGATGAGGTCACGGGCGGTCACCTAGACGCAGACGAAGCGATGGTGACTTTCCTAGATGCCTTGTCCGATAGCTACCCGGAAGATGAGTTCGCTGACCCGCCGTATCTCCCCGCGCTTCAGGTTCGGGAGCGAAATGACGAACGGGTTTCCACCCACCGTCGTCGTCGTCGCGAATTGCTTGAGGCGCGCCGTCGTTGGGAAGAGGAGCGCCGCGCCGAAGAAGCTGCCAGGGGTCACTCGGCGACCGAGAGCGGCGAGAACCCACAGGAGGATGAGAACCCAGCGGAGAGAACGCAGGCCGCTCAGGACCGACCAGTGGCTGGTCATGTGCCAGAGGAGACGCCGCCGCCGCTCGACCCCTCTGAGCTAGGCGATCCGGAGCTTGAGCCCTACCCGGAGCGTACTGTTCGGGTCGTGATGGTGGGAGCAGCCGACCGGGTTCGCGCTCTCCGTGAAGGTCTCAAGCGAATGTCACAGGAAGACGACGCGCCCATTGATGTGGATTGGCAGCGCTAAACGCTGAGCCGGCCTGTACCTAAGGAAGGGAATCCTTCCCGGATTGCATCGTCGGTTCCACAAGCTAATATCCCCGCCATCCTCGGGCGGAGGGGGTCTCGGACCCCGAGGAACACCTGCCTTACCGGTACGATCGTGACGTCGCGCGAAGCGCGTGGGCGTCTGGAGAACACATGCCCCGCAACTTCTTTTTCACTTCCGAGTCCGTGACAGAGGGTCACCCGGACAAGATGTGCGATGTCGTCAGTGACACGATCCTTGACGCCTGCCTCGAGCAAGATCCTCAGTCCCGCGTTGCCTGTGAAACTGCAGTCAAGACTGGCTTTGTACTGGTGGCCGGCGAGATCACGACGAAGGCCACCCTCGATGTGCCGGGCCTGGTCAGGAAGGCCGTGTCCGACATTGGGTACACCCATAGTGATATGGGCTTCGATGGTGCAACTTGCGCGATCCTCAACGCCATCGAAGAGCAGTCCCCCGACATTTCTCAGGGAGTGACCGCTGGTGAGGGCTTGCATAGCGAGCAAGGCGCTGGCGACCAGGGGATGATGTTCGGGTACGCAATCAACGAGACGCCGCAGCTTATGCCTGCGTCGATCTGGTGGGCTCATCGGCTCACGGAGGCTCTCACCAACGCGCGCCGCGATGGACGTCTCCCGCTTCTGCGTCCTGATGGGAAGTCCCAGGTCACGATCGAGTACGTGGACAACAAGCCCACACGCATCGACGCCGTCGTGGTCAGTTCGCAGCACGCCGAGGAGCTGACCCACGCCGACCTTGTCGCGCAGATCAAGGAGGAGGTCATCCTGAAGACCCTCCCCGCCGAGATGCTCGACAGCAAGACGAAGTACTACATCAACCCCACGGGACGGTTCGTCGTCGGTGGTCCCATGGGCGATGCGGGCCTCACTGGCCGGAAGATCATCGTCGACACCTACGGTGGCCACGGCGCCCACGGCGGTGGAGCCTTTTCTGGCAAGGACCCGTCGAAGGTCGACCGCTCGGCGGCGTACGTGACGCGCTACGTGGCGAAGAACATTGTCGCCGCTGGGATCGCTGATCGGGCCCTGGTTCAGGTCGCGTACGCCATTGGCGTAGCTGAGCCGATGAACGTGTTTGTCGACACCTTCGGGACAGGTCAGGTAGACGACGAAAAGATCGCGGCTGCTGTTCGGGATATCTTCCCCCTGAAGCCGGCGGACCTGATATCGCACCTCAACTTGCTCCGCCCCGTCTACCGTCCGACCGCAGCCTACGGGCACTTCGGTCGGACCGGCCCTGGCTTCACCTGGGAAAATACGGACAAGGTGGACGCGCTTCGCTCTGTCCTTCTGTAGGGAGAGGGACTCTCATCGCTTCGGCCGAATGTTCGCGGGCCGGCCCCATTGGGTTTCATAGACCCCGGGGGTCGGCCTTCGTCTTTCTGGGCCTGAGGTGAAAACGGTCTCGCGGAGGGGGTGCGGCCGATTGACGGCCATTGGCTTGACCATTATCCTCCGCGCGCCTCAGAGACCCCTGGAATGGCACGGTTCGGGAGTGCCCTCAAGCCTCCTTCATCCGTCGTCATCAACCCCCAGCGAACGGCGCGACCAAGCTCAAGTCCAGCGAGTTCGGCGACGCAATCATCGCGAACATGGCCTAACGGCAGAGAACATCAGGAGTTCTACCAATGACCGTTTCCTACAAGCGTAAGAAGATCGCCCTTATCGGTGCCGGCATGATCGGCGGAACGATGGCGCTGCTCGCCGCTCAGCGTGAGCTCGGTGACGTGGTCCTGCTCGACATTCCTCGGGCAGAGGGAACCGCGAAGGGCAAGGCTCTCGACATCCAGGAGTCTCGTCCGATCGATGGCTTCGATGTGGAAATCACCGGAACCTCGGACTACGCCGATGTCGCAGGGGCCGATGTTGTCATCGTGACCGCAGGCGTCCCTCGTAAGCCGGGTATGAGCCGCGATGATCTCGTCGGTATCAATCTGAAGATCATCAAGGACGTCGCGGGCAACCTGAAGCAGCATTGCCCGAACGCATTCGTCATCGTGATCACCAACCCGCTCGACGCGATGGTCTACACCATGCAGAAGGTGACGGGCTTCCCCACCAACATGGTGTGTGGAATGGCCGGCGTGCTCGACTCCGCGCGTCTGCGCTACTTCCTCTCAGACGGCATCGGAGTGGCCGCACGGAACATCCAGGCGATGGTGCTCGGCGGTCACGGTGATTCGATGGTTCCGCTGATCTCATCGGCGAACGCTGGTGGGGTACCGGTCACCTCACTCGCCGACAAAGAGACGCTCGACGCGATCGTGGCTCGCACCCGTAAGGCGGGCGGTGAGATTGTCGGTTTGCTTGGCAATGGGTCAGCGTTCTACAGCCCAGCGGCAGCCGCGATTCGGATGGCTGAGTCGTTCCTAAAAGACAAGAAAGAGGTCCTTCCGGCCGCCGCGCATTTGAGCGGCGAGTACGGCTACGACGGCTTTTATTTCGGTGTACCCACGGTGATCGGTGCTGGAGGGGTGGAGCGTGTCATTGAAACGCCGCTCTCCGACGACGAGACTTCTGCTCTGGCCGCGTCCGCTGGTGCAGTACAGAAGCTGGTTGCTGGCCTCGATATCTGAGACGACGCCGGCTCGCCGGCACAAGGAGATTCCATGAAGGTCCATGAGTATCAGGGCAAGGAGATCCTGCGGAAATTCGGTGTCACGACACCGGATGGCCGCGTGGCGTTCACCGTCGACGAGGCGGTGTCTGCTGCTGATGAACTAGGTGGCAGCGTCTGGGTCGTGAAGGCACAGATTCACGCTGGCGGTCGAGGCAAGGGCGGTGGCGTCAAGCTCGCACGCAGCCTCGAAGAGGTGCGTGAGCACAGCGAAGCCATTCTCGGCATGCAACTCGTCACTCACCAGACGGGACCCGGCGGCCAGAAGGTGCGTCGGCTTTATATCGAAGAGGGATGCGACATCGCTCGCGAACTCTACGTTGGAATGCTGCTCGACCGTGCGAATGGTCGGCTCGTCGTCATGGCGTCGACTGAGGGCGGCATGGACATCGAAAAGGTCGCCGCTGAGACCCCGGAGCTGATTCACAAGGTGTGGATTGACCCGGCCATCGGGTTCGGGGACTTTCAAGCGCGTCAGATCTGCTTCGCATTGGGGTTGAGCGAGAAGAAGCAGCTTCGAGCGGCGAGCAAGTTCTTACGCGGCCTCTACGACGCATACATGCACTACGACTGCAGCCTCGCGGAGATCAACCCGCTGGTGGTGACTGGAAGTGGTGATGTGATCTGCCTCGACGCGAAGCTCAACTTCGACGACAACGCGCTGTACCGACACCCCGACGTCGTTGCGATGCGCGACCTCGATGAAGAGGACGCCAGCGAGGTCGAGGCCGGTGAGCATGGTCTCTCCTTCATCAAGCTCGACGGCAACATCGGTTGTCTCGTGAATGGTGCAGGCTTGGCGATGGCCACGATGGACACCATTAAGTTGTTCGGCGGAGATCCGGCGAACTTCCTGGACGTCGGTGGTGGAGCGACGGCTGAAAAAGTCGCTGCCGCGTTCGGAATCATTACGAGCGACCCGGCGGTGCAGGCGATCTTCGTCAATATCTTCGGCGGGATCATGAAGTGTGACGTCATTGCCGAAGGTGTCATCACGGCAGTGAAGACAACCGGCCTCAAGGTGCCACTGGTTGTGCGCCTCGAGGGAACGAACGTCGAGCGTGGCAAGGCGATGCTCGCCGAGTCCGGTCTCAACATCATCGCTGTCAACTCGATGGCCGATGGCGCGAAGGCGGCAGTTGCCGCGGTGGGGGCGTAGAGATGGCCATTCTCGTAGATAAGAACACCCGACTGCTCGTTCAGGGCATCACCGGCAAGCACGGCAGCTTTCACACAAAGCAGGCCATGGAATATGGAACCCATGTGGTCGGCGGAGTAACGCCGGGGAAGGGCGGTCAGACGTCCAGCCATGGTGTGCCGATTTTCAACACGGTGCGTGAGGCCGTGGAGGCCACCGGCGCGAATGCGACGTCGATTTATGTGCCCCCTCCATTCGCGGCTGACGCGATCCTCGAGGCGATTGACGCTGAGATCCCGGTGATCATCACGATCACGGAGGGAATCCCCGTCAAGGACATGCTCGCAGTACAGCGAGCGCTGGAGAGCAGCGACTGCGTGCTCGTCGGTCCGAACTGTCCCGGCGTCATCACACCTGGAGAGTGCAAGATCGGGATCATGCCCGGCCATATCCACAAGGCCGGCAAGATCGGCGTGTTGTCGCGGTCCGGCACTCTGACCTACGAGGCTGTGGGACAGTTGTCCTCCCTCGGTTTGGGTCAGAGTACGGCCGTAGGTATCGGGGGAGACCCGATCATCGGCACGAGCTTCCTTGATGTCATCAAGCTGTTCGCGGCGGACGAGGACACCATCGGGTTCATCATGATTGGTGAAATCGGAGGCTCTGCCGAGGAAGAAGGAGCGGCGTACATCGCCGAGCACGTCAACAAGCCTGTCGTAGGGTTCATCGCCGGGCAGACGGCGCCTCCCGGGCGTCGTATGGGCCATGCGGGTGCGATCGTCAGCGGTGGCCAAGGCACCGCTGCAAGCAAGATGGAGGCGATGTCTGCGGCTGGGATCTCCGTGGTGAACTCGCCGTCGGATATGGGCGTCACGATGAAGCAGTTGCTCGCGGACCGCGGGCTTCTCGAAGTTGCGCTCTCCTAGGACTAGGCATGTCAGCCGATGCCGTGAGCTGCTAGAAGGCTCGGCTCGGCTGCCTCAGGAAAAAACAACACCTCAGCCCTCCTCTATATGGAGGCTGAGCACGGGTCCATTCGGGCCTGCCATTTGGAGATAGAGATCATGGCCATCGAGCGCACTCTTTCGATGATCAAGCCCGACGCCGTCGCTGCGGGCAACGCGGGGAACATTCTTCAGCACTTCGAAGACAACGGTCTACGGATCGTGGCGTGCAAGAAGACTCAGTTGAGCCTCGCCCAGGCTCAGGCCTTTTACGCGGTGCACGCGGAGCGCCCCTTCTACGGTGAACTCGTCGAGTTCATGACCGAGGGACCGATCTTCGCGCAGGTCCTTGAGGGCGAAAACGCGGTCGCTGCTCATCGTAAGGTGATGGGCGCCACCAACCCGTCCGAGGCTGACGAAGGGACGATCCGTAAGTTGTATGCGGAGAGCATTGGTCGCAACGCATGTCACGGAAGCGATAGCCTTGAGAACGCGATGAACGAGATCGCCTTCTTCTTCTCCGCGTCCGAGCTGATCGGTTAGCAAACAAGGCGTGCGGTGGCAGACCATTATGGTCTGCCCGCTGCTCGCGTGATCCCTTGTGAGGCGGTTGACTCCGAATCTCGCTGGGGGTACATACTGCGGCCCGGACACCTTGTGTCGGGTGCTCGCTGGGGCGATTAACTCAGCGGTAGAGTGCTACCTTCACACGGTAGAAGTCACTGGTTCAAACCCAGTATCGCCCACCATCAAAACCCCGTCGGAGACCCCGGCGGGGTTTTGTCTTTCTCCCGATCTTTGGCGGCGGTCAGTCCTCGAGAGCGTCGTCGTCGATACCTAGTTCACGCCTCGCATCTTCGGAGATCATCCGGGGGTGCCAAGGGGGGTCCCAGACCACCGCCAAATTCACCTCTTTTATTCCTTCGAGCTTGCCGATCTTGGTTCGCATGTCGACCGGGATCTCTCGGGCGGAGGGGCATGAGTCAGACGTGAACGTCATCCGTATGTCGACCATGCCGTCGTCCACGGCGACGTCGTATACGAGTCCCAGATCATAAATGTTCACTGGAATTTCTGGGTCGAAGCAGGTGCGGAGCGCGCCTATGACCTCTTCCTGGGTGGGCATGGAACCTCCTGGGACGGTCTTATCTGGCCGCCGACCCGCAGTGTAGTCGCGACTTGGCAGAGTCGCGATATCCTGAGGGCCGGGGATGCCCGGATGGAGGATTGATGGACGCCGAAGATCTGTATTTCGAGGGGCTCGATCTGTTCGCTGAGCAGGACTGGGCTGGCGCCGTCGCCAAGTTTAAGGAGTCTGCAAAGGCTGACCCCACTTACGTGGATGCGTTTCACGGGATTGCTCGGGCGTGCTTCGAAGGGCGTGAAGCTGACGATTCTCTTCTGGAGGATGCGATCGCTGCGGCCTTGAGGATCACTGAATTGACCCCCGATGATGTCACTGGATACTCCACTCTTTCGCAGGTGTATGTCTGGAAAGGGGACAAGGAGACGGCCGAGATGTGGGGAAGTAAGGCGCGCGTAGCTGGTTGGAAGGACCAACTTCGGGAGGACAAGCGCCGCAAGGTCGGGAACGAGAATTCGTCGAAGGACGCGGAGAAGCTGCTCTGACTTCTTCGCTCTCCTCCCCTGCGCTCCAGTAGGTGGATGCCACGCTGCCGGGAGGCAAAGCTTCTCACTGTCTTCAACGACACGCTTCGAAGGGCAGTCCGCTTCGGGTATCTAGCCTCAGGGGGCCTGCTCATGCCATCGTGGCCGAACTCAACATGGAGACGCTCCAGAATGCGTTCAAATTGCTTCCTTTTGCTCCTCGCTATCCTTTCCATTGCTGCTGCTCCGGGATGTAACACGCGCGATAACGACGACGACGACGCGACTGAGGACGACGACGACGCGACTGCCGATGATGACGACAGCGGGGCGGACGATGACGACGCGGGCGATGACGACGACGGGACCAATGACCCGCCGGTTTTCCTGAATTCATTCGACTTCCGGTTAGTCCAACTCGAAAACAAGGTGACTGGAGCGTTCGAGGTCATTCAGGGCCAGATGGATGTCTATGTCTCCTCCACCGTCTTCCGCGCGGAGTTGACCACCACCGATGGGAAGCAATGGGAATGGTTGGGAGCGCTCGTCGTCAATGAGGAGAGCTTCAACGTTGCCGGGGAAATGGAAGTTGCAGATGCCGATCCCTTCTTCGTTCGTGTCGCTGGCAACTTCCTGGCGGGCGCTGACCAGGAGCCGTCCCGGACTTGCCTCACCGGCATCGGGGATGATGACAACCTCCTGAACGGCGGGGTGGACCTGGGGTACCAGTTCGCCTGGTATGCATGCGAGACCGATGCCGGTCCGGCAGCGATCGATCGAACCGGGAGCTACCCAGTCGCGGTGACCGCACATGCGGACAACTGCGGGGGAGCGTGGTCGGGGGGAAGCTGGACCGAGCAGTGGCAGTTTGACGGTCGCCTCCTCGTCGTGACTCGCGAGGGCTTTACGGGACACGGAATCGTCTCTGACGATGGTCAGGTATTCCGCTTCTCAATGTTCGAAGCGACGAATCCTGGCCGCGCGCTGAAGGTCGTAGGGGACTTCACCTCACCGACGGGGAAAGAAGAGGCGATCGCGACAGGCTATTGCTCAGACATCGCTGCGGGAGCGCTCCTAGGTGGAGTTCTCGACCTCGATTACCCCTAGAGGAACGAGGCAGCCGCTCAGTCGTAGTCTTCGTAGAAGAATGGATCGAGCGCTCCATCGGACTTGTCATCGGTCTTTTGAGTCGGGGAGCTCTGCATTCCCTGTGATGGCGCATCTTCTTTGACCGCTGTCGGTGGGGAAGCATTCGGAGCCGCTGGTGGCGGCGCTGTCGAAGGGCGCGCGATGTTTGGGGTCGCCTGCGACTCCGACACCACCGGGAGGTCAAAGTCGCTGACCTGGTCATCAAACAGCATCTCGACGGAATCTGACGCGGTGGGGTCTGGGTTCGCCGTTGCTGTGACCGGTCGCGCGAGAGTCTCTCGCTCACTGGACTTCTTCTTGCGTTTCCGTCGCCGACGTTTCTTGGGCGTCGGAGTCACAGGAGTTTTTTCGGTGCTTAGTAGATTCCGCACAGCCAGACCAAGCGCTGACAAGAACGTTGGCTCCGAACTGGAGGGCAGGGCATCGGCCTTGGATTGAAGCCTCGGTCCGGGGTTTGAGTCCGTCATCTGCGCCGACCGCTGGTGAGCCTTCAAGTCAAAGACAATGTCCTCAAGCAACTGGGCAGGTTCGTCGCATGTCTCGTATCTGGCTTCAACATCCTGTGACCACATCCTGGCTGCGATACGTCCGACTCCTGGATGTAGGTTCTCGAGTTCGTTCACTTGTTCTTCGACTTCAGCCCGCGCGACCTGTTGCATGATCCGAACGAGGTTCTTGGCGATGAAGAGCTGTTTTCCGGTGAGAAGCTCGTAGAGCACCGTGGCCGCGGCGAACTGGTCCGCCCGACCGTCGAGCTCCTTCCCCGTCACTTGTTCCGGCGCCATGTAAATGGGTGTTCCGCGAACTTGCCCGGCGGTCGTGATGTTCGCAGAGGCGATGCGGGCCTTTGCAATGCCGAAGTCCATGACCTTCACCAGGCCATGCCTTGAGAGCATGATGTTTGCTGGCTTCAGGTCACGATGCACGATCCCCATACGCTCTCCCTCTGGAGAGAGGAGATTGTGCGCGTAGGCGAGACCCTTGAGGACCTGGACCATGACTTCGAGCGCGACGGCGAGTGGAAGCCCCTGGCCACCATCCGCCCGGTGTTTTTCGAGTAGGTGATCTAGCGTCTGTCCTTCGACGTACTCAAGAGCCAGAAAACATCGACCGTCGGACTCGTTGAATTCGAGGGTCTGAACGATGTTCGGATGCTGAAGGAGGGAGCCGATCATTGCCTCGCGGCCCATGAGCGCGACGAACTTCTTGTCCTTCGCGAATTCGCTACGGACAACCTTCAGGGCGACCTTCCGTCTGAAGCCGATCTCAGTTTTCAGCTCAGCCAGGTAGACGGAAGCCATCGCTCCCTCTCCCAACTCTTTGATTATGCGATATCGGCCAACTTGTTCGTCCACGTACCGCTGATCCTGCCAACACCCACGGCGTCAGTCCAGCAACAGGAACGAACGTGAGTGAACTGAGAGGTGGAGAGTCCCGCGAAAGAAGGTCTGCAGTGACCAGTCTCAGTCGTCGAGAATCCAAACTTCATCGTCATCGTCGGCCGCTGGTGCCGGCTTTTTTGCTGGACGTCGTCGGATCCGGGACTCGATGCCGCCGGCGGGCTTCCGGCTCGTTGGAGCCGGAGCCGGAGCCGCTTCCTCGTCGTCGAAGTCCCAGTCCGGATCCCACTCGTCCTCTTCCTCCACCTCGTCTGACTCAAGTTTGACGTTGAGTGGAGACGTTGCCTTGGTCGGTGGCGCTTTCTTCTTTGGAGGAGGTTCTTCCTTAGGAGGCGCCGCCTCATCGTCGTCGTCCCAGGGATTCCAGTCTTCTTCCCAGAGTTCCTCTTTTTTGGGTTCCGGTGGCTTCGCCGGCTTTGGTGCCTCCGAGGCAGGGGCATCTTGCCGAGCGGAGACCAGGGCATCCAGGTCGTCTTTGCTTCTTTCCTCGTCATCGACGTCTGCGTCGTCATCGCCATCCAGCCAGTCGCTATCGGAAGAGGAGGCCTTCTCTTCAACCTGTATTGGTTTTGGCTCTGGCTCTGGCTCTGGCTTCTTGGCGGGTGCCTTCCGGGTGGACTTTCGTGCGGCAGACGCAGTCTCGTCCCATGGCTCGGCGTCCTCGTCGACCGACGGAAGATGCGCCGGAGACGGGGGGTGATCGAATGAAATCGGCTCAGGCTCCAACTGACTGTGGGCTTCCTGGCCCTCAATATCTGTGGTGTCGTCCGATGAGGGGGATGGAGGAGAGGTGGTTGGCGCAAGCGAATCAGCTGGAGCAGCGCCAGCCGGTGGGTCGATTGACAGGACAAATCCACGTCCTCGCCGGGAGCGCCGGCTGCTCGTGGAGCGCGTTCGCGCAGCTGCCCGAGGCTTGGCCGCCTTTGCTGGGACCGGCTTGGGTGCGGCGCGGGCAGGCTCAGGCTCAGGCTCAGGCTCAGGCTCAGGCTCAGGCTCAGGCTCAGGCTCGGACAGCTTTTTGGGAGTAGCAGCAGCCTCCCGCAGCTTCTTTCGGGCCCGCGCCTCTTTGTCAGCCGATGCTCGCGCCGACGCGAGCTCTGCCTCACGAGCAGCAAGAGCGTCTTCGTTGATACCGTCTGCGGCCAAACGCGCCGTCTCTGCTGCTTCTGCTGCCTCGCCCGCTGCACGCTCGGCCGCTTCGGCTGAGGTGATCGCTGCGGCCGCTTTTGCTGCGGCTGCGTGGGCACCATCCGCTTTCCGCGTTGCCTTCGCTGAACGCTTTGCGCGCGCAGACTCTCTTGCTGCCTCGCCAGCGGCGAGAGCCGCCGCCTCGGCCGCGGCCTCCGCGGCCCCCGAATTCGGAGCACCCTCTGCGGCCTCTTCGGCGGTTACGGCGGACTCTGTCGCTTCTTCCGCGGCTTTCTTCGCTCGGGTCTCGGCATCGGTCGCGTCGGCGAGTGCCTTCGCGAGGATGGCCTCCTCTTCGGCCAGCCGCCTCGCCTCTGTCGTGAGTTGCTCGATGGTCTCGGTGCCGGCCGTTGCACGTGCGGCAGATTTTTTCGCGCTTCGTGCGAGCGTCGTCGCTGTCTCTGCCGCATCGGCTGCCTTGGCGCCCTTTGCTGCACGCTGCGCGTCTTTACTCGCTTTTTCAACCTTGGCGTATTCAGCTGTCGCGTCACTGAGAGCTTTGCGCACCTCGATCGACTTCGACCCTTTGCAGGTCTCCTTTGCGTCGTGAAGAGCGTCGCCAGCGCGAGTCTCCGCAGCGATCGCCTCCTCACATGCTTCGTCTGCGTCGTCGCGTGCCAACTCGAGGGCAGCTTTTTCGGCCTCGATCGCTTCGACGACTGCATGGGCCGACGCCAGCGCCGCGGCCGCCTTTTCGGAGGCTGCGAGGGCAGCGTCGGCGGCACTCTTCGCACGCTCGAGACCTGCCTTTGCTTTGCGGCTGTGGTCCGCAGCCTCTGCAGCGTCAGCTTCTTCATCGGCCTTGTGGGCGTGCTGGCTCGCTGCGGTGGTGTGTCGCTCGGCGGCAGATTCTGCCTTTTTCCCATCGGCTGACGTGTAGCCGCGGAGAGCATCTAGCGTTTCGGTCCAGAAGCCCTTTGCGTTCTCATGCGCCTCTGCGGCCCGGTCAGCCTCTGTTCGGGCGGCCAATCGGAACTCGTTGAGCGAGGCGGCCTCTTCTTCAATGGCATTTCTCGCCTTGTCCTCGAAGTCTGAGGCTTCGCTCGCGGCCTTCTCGGCTTCATCTGCGGCGGCCTCAGCTACCTCGGCGTTGGTGACCGCCTTCGCCGATGGGACCTTCGCGCTTGCATTGCGCACTGCGGTTGCGCGCTGAAGCGCTGTACTCGCCTTTTTCGCGCGAGCAGCGGCTTCCTGGGCATAGCCGTCGGCGGGAGTGTCTGGTGCTTCTTTGGATGCGGCGGCGGCGCCTTCGGATGCGCTCTCGGCAATCTCAGATGCCCGTTCGCAGCGGGAAACGGCTTCATTGAGTCGTCTCCCAGCGTCCTCAACGGCGGCTCGCTCGGCAGCCTCTGCCGCCGCAATGTCGCGTGCCTTGTCTCGAGACTTCGTGGCTTGGTCGGCGGCCGCGGCCGCCTGCTTTGCTGCCCGTTCACCGAATGAAGCTTGAGCTTCAGCCTGCCTTGAATCGCCGACTGAGTGCGCTTTGTCAACGGCGGCCTGCGCCTCTTCAAGCGCCTTCTCTGCGGCCTTGAGCGCGGTGTCGGCGCGCGCTCCCGCCTTCTTTCCGTCCTGGCCTGTGCACTCTTCCGAGGCAAGCGCCGCTTCCTCGGACGCTGATCGAGCCACCTCTGCGGCGCTGCTGGCCTCCGCGAGCGCGACCTCCGCTCGCGCGACTGCTGCTTTGATTGCATCACGCTCCACGACAGCGGCTTCGGCGGTACTCAGTGCGTTCTTGCTTGCCGCCTGCATTTCTTCGAGGACGACCTTCACCTTGAGAGCGGCGGCCTCAGCTTCGTCCGCGTGAAGGGAGGCCTCGATCGAACGGGTCGCTTCGTCCGCGGCATCGGTCGCGCTGGATGCCGAATCGGATGCCTCGGTCGCTTTGTCGCAGGCTTCCTGCACGAGCGTGAGGGCTGCCTGGACATTCTCCGCGTCGGAGATCGAGCAGCCTTCTTCGGTATCCGCGAGCAAGGCGAGGGCTTTACTCGCACCTAAAGCTGCTTGACCAGATGCGGCGGATGCTCGTTCGCGCGCGGAGACGAGCGCTTTGAGTTCGGCCGCGGCTAGCTCAGCAGACTCGTGTTCGGCCGCTTCGCGGCCCTGGACCTCGAGCGTGATGGCCTCCGTAGACGCATTGACAGCCTCGTCGCGCGCCCGTTCAGCCTGTTTCGCGGAGGCTTCGACGACCTCCACACGGGTGGCCTTCCCGGCCGCCTTTTTGGAACGCTCCGCCTGATCCGAGGCGTTCCGGGCTTTCTTTGCCTGAGCCTCCGTTTGGGCGACCAGGGTGAGCACCGGCTTTCCGCCCACTTCGAGAGTTTCTACAAACTCTGCGAGCCTTGAGAAGGCTTCCTCGGCCTCTTCAGCGGCCGCACTCGCGGCACTCGCCGCTCCTTCAGCTATCTCGCGATTCGAGGTGAGAGTGGCTTTGAGGTTCCGCTCAGCAGAAACCGCCGCAGAGAGCTTCTCGCTGATGTCGGTGGCTCTCTCTGCCTCCTTTGCCGCCTTTTCTGCCGATGAGGAAGCGATCTGTGCCGCTGCGCTCGCTGGGCCCGAAAGCTCCGCCGTGCTTGCTTCTTCATCGGCAACACGAGCCGCTGTCGCGCTCTCGGTCGCCTGTGTGGCCGCCTCTTCGAGTTGTGAAAGGAGTTTTGTGACCTCCTTCGAGTCGCAGCCCTCGGCGTTGCTTCGGGCCGCGGCCAGCCCATCTGCTGCCCGGTCGGACGCTTCGTTCCCAAGAATCGAGGCCTCGGACGCGAGTTGGCGAGCCTCTGCGAGCGCGCGGGCTTCAGCCTCAGTCCGGTCCTTGGCTTCACGATGAGCCGCTTTTGTACCGCGGGCCGATGCGGCAGCGGCAGATTTCCGCGCATCGGCTGCATCACTGGCCGCCTGACGGATGACCTCAGTCGAGGCTTTCGCGTCATCTGCAGTGTCCGCCGCCTGCGCTTTGCTGTGTGCGTCTCTCGCCGCGGCGAGAAGGCTCTGGGCTTTGGCGGCCTCCGCTTCGGCTTCGTCGAGAGCAGATAGGGCGTCGTCTCCTTCTGCAGCGGCTTCCTCAAGCACTGACGAGAGGGACGAGGAGGCACTCGCTGCCTCTTGGCACAGACGCTCGACATCCGCGAGGAGGCGATCAGCGAGTTGTTGGGCGTCAGCCTTACCCGCCCGCTCCATCCGTTCCGCCGCCGCCGCCGCTCGTAGCGAGCCATCGGCATCCGCGAAAACCCCGAGCGCATCCCGAAGACCGTGGAGAGCTTCTTCGGATGCGTTTGCTGCCGCGTCGGCATCCGTGGCGCGCTTCGCTGATGCCACGGCATCGATCGCCTCGTTTGCTTTTTCGCCGAGTTCTCGTGCGCTGACTGCGGCCGCCTTCGCTGCCTTCAGCGCATTTGCCACTGGGAGGAAGTCGGTTAGCTGCTCAGACTCGGCGCCGAGGGTTTTGAGGTTGTCTTCGAGCGGGGCGAGGAGGCTCTCAACTTCGTTTTGGACCCGTGCGGCGGTCTCGTTCGCTCCTGCCAAGATCCGGTCGTTCTCCGCGGCTTCCTGCCGAGCGAGTTTGATGGCTCGTTTCGACGCCTTTCCGGCCTTGATCGAGGATGCCGCGGCGCGACCTGCTGCCTCTCGCGCTTGGTCGACCATTTCCTGGGCTTTGGAGGCCTCGGTACTTTCTTTGGCGGATGCAGCCGCGTCGCGTGCCTCCGCAGCGGAAACGGCTGACGCTTCCGCTTCTCTTTGGGACTCTTTCAGCGCGGCGAGGGTCGCATCACCCTCGGAGCCCTCCACTCCGTCGACGGCTGCCTCGGCCTCAGCTGTCGCCTTCGCCGATGCGTCCGACGCTTCCTGAGCGAGAGCGGCAGCCTTGACTATCGCCCCCTCCAGCGCACGGGCTTCGCCTGCGGCTTCACGTCCGATGCGCGCCGCTTCCTCGAACTTCGGACCTGCGCTCTCAGCGGACGAGAGGATCGTGCTGATGAGGCCTGAGAGAGGCGCGATGGCGGCAGCCGCCTCGTCACCCACGGTGAATGACATGACCTGGTCAACCAGTGCCGATGCCTCTGCAGACTTGTTTTCCGCCTCGGTGACGAGAGCTGTGGCCTCTGCGGCCAACGCGATTGCCTCGACAGCGTTCGTTCCCTCGAGATCGGTTGCAGCTTCCTTGCTGAGCCGTAGAACCTTGTCGATCGCGATCAGAGCGGGGTGGAGACGCTCTCGACCGTCCGCGACGATCTCAGTAATCCTCTTGAGCTCCGCACGAGCGAGTCGCTCCTCCTCTTCGAGGCGCTGACGTTCTTCCTCTTTGAGCCTTCGCTTTTCTTCTTCTTCTGCACGCTTATTGGCTTCGATCTCTCGCTGTCGCAGAGCTTCAAGTTCCGCAGCCCGGAGAGCGGAGGCCTCCTCGTGGCGAGCGCGGGCCTCCGTGGTTCGTTCGCCCGCGGTTGTGAGGGCTGCACGCAGACTGCTCGAAGCCGACTCGAACTCGGATGCAGCTTCCTCGAAGGCGTCCATCGTCTCTGCGACGAGGGCCTCCTCCACCATGAACGCAGCATTATCTCGGGCTCCTACAGCGTCTTTGAGCGAAGCTGTGGCCTCCTCGACGAGCACGACGACGGTCTGGGTCTCTACATCGTCGAGTTCTGCGAGTTTCGCGATGTTGGTTTGGTTCTGGCCGAGAGCGTCACACAGTTCCTGGAATTGCTCGGAGAGTGTGTCTTTTGCTCGCTGGAGAGCGAACGCGGCGTCGTGCTTTGCGCGCTCCTCGGCGATTCGGGTCTCTTCGGCAATCCGAGCTTCTTCGGCGATTCGGGCCTCCTCAGCGACCCTGGCCTCTTCGGCGATTCGGGCCTCCTCAGCGACCCTGGCCTCTTCGGCGATTCGGGCATCCTCGGCGACCCTGGCCTCTTCGGCGATTCGGGCCTCTTCGGCGACCCTGGCCTCTTCGGCGACCCTGGCCTCTTCGGCGACCCTGGCCTCCTCTATCTCCCTGTCAGCATTTTCGACCGCCTCTTGCTCGGCACGAGCGGCGGCCTCCCGTGCGATCTCGGCCGCGACGTGCGCTTCTGCTTCGAGTGCTGCGTCACGTGCAGCTGCCTCGGTGTCCTCGCTCTCGTCGTCTACCTCAAGGTCGAGCTCGTCCTCGTTTTCAATGGATGTGCTGGGGACAGGGCTGTCCTCGTTTGTCGCACCCACGTCGAACTGGGGTCTGGCTTCTTGTCCCTCGGGCGCAAGTTCGAGGCTGTCCTCGGCTGATGTTTCTGGGGCTGAGGCATCTCCGACGGGCCCATCGGCTGTGACTGTTCCGCTGAGAAGAGGGTCTCCGTCTGCGTCCGTGCCACGGCCCCAGAGGGAGTCATCTGAGTCGGTACCCTCCTTGAATTGGGCCTGCAACTCGAAGCTTGTTGCCGCGAATCCGTCTTCGCCCCAAAGCTCATCATCTTCGCTCCATGCAGAGCCAGTAACAGGTTGATCGAGCGGAAGGTCTGATGGGCGTGCAGCGCTCTCCAGCACATCGCGGGCCACCGCATCTGTTGGCGGAGCCGCTGCGCCTAGGTCGAGTAGGTCATCGTCGACTAGTTTGTCTGCAGGTCCGAGGGAGCCTGGCCCAAGGCCCTGGGCCCCGGAGGTAGCGAAGAAGTCGTCCTCGAGGGGGCCGGACGCTGGAGGCGCGAGATCGGTTGGCGCTGCCGCTGCTGCAGGGAGCGGAGCTGGTGAATCAGCCGCGGGACTCGCAGGGAGCTCACCGGTGCTCGGGGAGTTCGGGTCCAACTCCTCGAAGAAGAAGTGCTCCTCTTCCTCATTTTCCTCGAAGTAGATGAATTCTTCGACGCTGGGGGAACCTTCGGGGCTCTGGGCTTGTGCTTTCGAAGCAGGTGCCGGTGGCTGCGCAGGGCCATCGCCAGCGGCATTTGGGCGCTTACGGCGGCGCTTTTTCCGTTCCGGTTCCTCTTTCTCCTTCTTTTTCTTGCCGAAGCCAAACAGGCCGGTAAACCCCTTCTTTTCGGCGGCCTTCTTTTCGGCGGCCTTCTTTTCGGCGGCCTTCTTCTCGGCGCCGTTTTTGTCCGCCCCCTTCTTTCTCCGCCGACGCTTCTTAGGAGCCCCGTCGGCTCCAACTGGAGGGCCTGGAACGGCTCGGGTTTGGGTCGCGTTCTCAGCTTGTGCATCTTGAGGGCCCGGCGGAGCAGGAGCTCCGGGAGAAGATCCACTTCCTCCCGACGCTTTTGAGGAGACACCCGAGAGATCCTCAAGTGCCGCCATTCGAGCCACAGTTCGCGGAGGGTTGACCCCATCCTGGCCTCCATCGAGGAGGAGCGCCTTCAATTCCCCGGCAAACTCCATCGCATCGGAGTAGCGATCGGAGGGGTGAGGAGCGAGAACCTTGCGCAGGGGGCCAGCGATACCTGGAATGATTGCGTCGGCCTCATCGACCGCGGGTCCGATCGCTACCTCCGCGATTTTCTCCATGACCTTGATCATCGAGGCACCGGTGAAGAGCACCTTGCCTGTCAGCAGCTCATAGAGAATCGCGCCCAGGCAGAAGAGATCCGAACGCCCATCGAGCTCCTTCCCCAGGACCTGCTCGGGGCTCATATACGACGGAGTTCCGCGAATCACCCCTTGCTGGGTGAGCAGCGCCCAGCTCGCAGTCGCCCGAGCGATGCCAAAGTCCATGATTTTGATGACACCGTGGCTGGAGCGCATCAGGTTCGCGGGCTTAAGATCGCGATGAACGATGGTGAGCGGGTTGCCATCATCGTCCAAAACGCGATGGGCGTAGGAAAGGCCACGGCAAGCCTGAATTGCTACATCCAAAGCGACGCTGGGTGACAGACCCTTGCCCTCAGATTCGTCTAGCAACTCACTGATGGACTTTCCGTCCACAAACTCAAGAACGAGGACGTAGAGCTCGCCGAACTGTTCAAAGGAGAGCGTTTGGACGATGTTCGGGTGCCGAAGCATCCCGCCGATAGCGGCTTCCCGCATCAACATCCTGACAAACGTTTCGTCGCCAGCGAGGTCTGCCTTGATGATCTTCAAGGCCACGCGCTTGCGGAACCCCCCCGGCCCGGCTTGCTCGGCGAGAAACACCGTAGCCATAGAGCCGGAGCCGAGCGAGCGGAGGACCTTATAGGGCCCGAGTTGTTCGGGTACGTCCAGGGGCGCTTCGGAGCTCATCCCGTTCCGCTCGGTGGGGAAGGGTGAAGGCTCGACGTGAGCCCCCTTTTCCCTAGTAAAACCGTGAGGAGAGTAGCACGCGGCGAATGGCTCACACGCGAGGGCGTGTAGACGACGTGCCATTGACCCCCACGAGGGAGCTGAATCTCAGTATGAGAGGAGAGAGTCCAGATTGTCGTGGATCCAGCTTTGAGCGCTTCCAAACGCAGGGTGTTGGGCCTCGCGACGGCGAAAGTCCCGGGTATGAAAGATCGTCCGGCGCCCGGACCGAGCCGCCCCAACCACACCGTGGAGCATCTCGTGATAGACGACGAAGTCGAGGACGAAAGACGGAACGTCTGAGGAGTCGAGCACCGGGTGCACCTTGATGAGGCGATGCTCCGGCTGCCAACTCCCGAGTCGGATTGTCCGTCGTACCCGTCCGGCTGATCCCAAAGACCACCCGATCCTTGCCCGAAACTCTCCTTCGAAGCGCATTCGGTTTTCTCGGTCGTAGACCGTTCGTAGGTCATGGTGCTGTCCGCTGGGGGGAGCGAATCGTGGTCGCGGTGGGGCGCGTCGTTGTCGCACAATTTTTGCAGCGAATTGTTCGACGACGGTACGGGCCTCCGGATCGCGACTGCGAATGAACCGAGCGACAGCGAGAACGACATCATCGTCAGCGAGTGCGAAGCCTCGAAGGCAACGCACCCGTAGCAGTCCAGACTCAAGGCGCTTCCAGGACACCAGGGTGCGCCGATTGCGCGTGGTCACGAGGTCGATGGGCTCGTCGAGAAAGCGCCCTAGTCGTCGATGCAAGTCGTGCACTAGATCCTGATCCACCAGGGTCGCGAGCCCCTGTGTGTCCGGCGGGAAGGCCAGACCCGGCTCGAACGGTAGTGCGAGCTGGTGACCCGGGGCCTTTTTGATCGACATGAGCAGATCCCGGCGCTTCCCCAAGGCCTGAGGGGAGACGCGAACAGCAGGTGTAGAAGGGTCCACGCTCGACGAGCGCGGACCCGTTCTACCACTACGCAGATCTGCTGAGAAGACTGCAGATCATTCTTTTCTTGCTAGATCGTTGTATCTACTGCGCACACACAAGTGACGTCGATCGATCGTGCCCTGTGCGGTAATCCGTCAGAACGGAATTTCTTCGACAACCTCCGCTGTCTCTTCCCCGTCCCGGGTCTGCGTGTTCGGCGAACCTGACTTTCGATAGGTCACTTCAGGGTGCGCCGCACCGGGCCGTCGCCCTTGAAGGCCGATCAGTTCTCGCGCAGTGATTTCAGTGCGCATGTGCGTGACACCCTCCTTGTCTACCCACTGATTCATTCCGATCCGTCCTTCGAGGTAGACGGGGTCGCCTTTTCGGAGATAGGTGTTTGCGTACTCCGCGAGTCGATCCCACAGCACCGCGCGGTGCCATACGGTGGCTTCGATCCCGTCTTTCCGCCGCTCGTTCGTGGCGACGCTCAGGTTCACGACGGGTTTGCCACTGGTGGTGCTCCGCAGCACGACCTCGCTTCCGACCCGTCCGATAATGGTTGCTCGATTAAAGGTTCTCATTCTCTGACTCTCCTCGTTTGTGTTCCGGGTTTGTCCCCGCGGGAGGAGAGGTAGCGAGACCTGTGCCAATCAACTGCGCGCGCGCGCCCTTCGAGTGACGAGTTCCAAGAGGGAGGAGAAGCCACTGGGGAGTGGACTGCGAGCGTCCTGGAGTTGTGTCCGGTGAATCGAACACTTCTCGGACACGCTAGGACACCTCTCGGCGTGGTAGAACGCTTGCGTGACCACCGCCCCGCGCTACATCGGTATCGAAGGTGTCATCGGCGTCGGTAAAACGAGCCTGACCAAGATCCTTGCCGATCGCTTCGGCGGACGGTGCGTGCATGAGCCCGTGATCGAGAACCCGTTCTTGGCGAAGTTCTACGAGGACAAAAAGAGATACGCGTTCCAGACGCAGCTGTATTTCTTGCTCACCCGTTACCAGCAGCAGTTGGAACTCAAGCAGCCGGGCTTGTTCACACCAACGACGGTATGTGACTACCTCTTTGCGAAGGATCGGATCTTTGCGAGTCTGACGTTGGACCGGGATGAACTGGTTCTTTACAACCAGATCTACGAGACCCTGGACGCCCGTCTACCCAGCCCAGATCTCGTGATCTACCTTCAGGCAGACATCGAGATCCTTCTCGAGCGCATTCGTAAGCGGGGGCTCACGTTCGAGCAGGGAATTGATCCCGACTATCTGCGGAGTCTCTCTCGTCTGTACAACGAATTCTTCTTCAATTACCGTGCGGCGCCGCTATTGGTAGTTCAGACATCGGGCATCGATTTCGTGAACAACGCGGCAGACCGGGAGTGGTTAATTCGCGAGATTCTGGAGATGAAGGGCGGCACAAAGCACTTGATCCCGCTGGGATCGCTCTGAGAGCGACCTGGACGCACACGCGCCGCTGCCCCTAGCCCCTGGAGACGACTCCTTCCGGTCCCAAAGGACATACGACGGGCAGGCCCACCCAGGCCGCGCGATCGGAGGAAGAAATGGCACCTACACGACCAGTTACTGTCCTGGATCTCCGCCGTATGAAGGCGGAGCGTCGCAAGATCACAATGCTCACGGCCTACGACGCGATGTTCGCGCGTCTCGTGGACGAGGGTGGAGCTGACGTCATTCTGGTGGGTGACTCGCTCGGGATGGTTGTCCAGGGACACAAGAACACCCTGTCGGTCACCATCGAAAACATGGCCTATCACGGCGCCGCAGTCGCGCGGTCTGTGGAGCGGGCGCAGGTGGTCGTGGACATGCCTTTCCTCAGTTATCACGTGTCCGTGGAGGAGGCGGTCAGGAACGCTGGGATGCTCGTGAAAAACGGTGCTCACGCTGTGAAGCTTGAGGGAGGCGCCGAGCGCGCGGAAACGATTCGGGCCATCGTCCAGGCCCAAATCCCGGTGATGGCGCACATCGGTCTTACCCCTCAGTCTTTTCAT
>Ga0315320_10001290_pt1 | contig 20791 bp, 26 predicted proteins | sample M140m21515metaG_FD_203458 | JGI IMG/M metagenome (GOLD analysis project Ga0315320, IMG submission 203458) | Ammonia-oxidizing marine archaeal communities from Monterey Bay, California, United States - M1 40m 21515 | ecosystem: Environmental > Aquatic > Marine > Coastal | place: USA: California... | reverse complement strand
GCTAAACTATTAAGAAAAAAACGAGGTTGTCTAATAGAAATGTATTAAATTATGAAACATACGATATACTGTAAATAACATAAATAACATCATAAGCATAAACATTACATAAATGATGATTAAATCGTAGTTTACATCATTAGGTTGGTTAGATTTCTTTTTACTAGATTTATATGTTTTTGTTTCTTGTAATAATATATAATTTAAAACTATTCCTATTGTTAAAAAAGTAAAACCAAATAGTAGATAAACTATATTATATAATTTGTTTTTTTCTTTATACATCACCGCTTGACGGATAAAGGCCATAGATAATGTTGAAAATACTATAATATTTCGCAAAGCGGATTGAAAATAGGATAAAAATGTAATGTCTTTCATAAATATAACTTCACTCATTATTATACTATGTTACTATATAAATATATCACTATTATCTATATTATATGGATAATTATGGTATGATTATACAACAAATGCATATAAAATATAAAGACAATCCTTATATTCTTCAAAAATTGCATCAATATATTGAAAATATCCCGGATTTATTAAAAAATTTAGAATTAGAATATTCTAAAAGAACTGCTAAAAAAGATGAACAAATAAAACAAACCACTTTATTCGTAAAATACTTTTTTCAACATCATGAATATTACTACATATCTAGCACAGAATTTTTCATAGAATATAAAAACTATAATTATTCTATTATAACAGAGGATGAAATACATAATAAAATACACCTTGAATTAACAAAACAACCTTTTTACATGCGGCAATGGAAGTTTAAAATTAAAAATATTATTCTTAGACAAATAAAAGATTCTCCTTTTAGTCAAGTTATACCAGACACTAATACTATACAATCTACACTTAATATGTTTTATCCCTCTTTATTCCATAATAAAAATCATTTAAAATATTTTTTAACTATTATAGGTGATACTTTGTTAAAAAAAAATACTCATCTTATTCATATTATAGATAATAGTTATAAACGATTTTTAAAATTACTATCAGAACACATATACAAATATATAGGTAAAAGTATTACAGAAACATTTAAATACAAGTATTATGATCATAATTACAGTGATTGCAGATTATTCCCTCCTATACAATTTAATGAAGAATTACATAGTAATATAGTGCGTAATACTATTATGAATATTATTGCTATAACTTATTATTACTCCAGTAGATATACATCATCCGACCAATTTTTAAATACGTGTACTGATAAAGATTTTACAGATCAAACCTATTTACTATCAACCTTTTCGCCTGAAAGTGTGGTAGAAAAATTCATAACAGAACTCTTTATTAAAGATAGTGACTGTGATATTACTTTAAGTTACAAAGATGTTTATTTTTTGTGGCGCGTGTTTCTTAAAAAATATAAGTTACCGTGTATTAGTTCACAATCTAATTTTAAAAGTATATTAACATCCATGAAAATATTACATCAAGATACTGAATTATGTATTGGTATCCAATCCAATGTTCCAATTACATGGAATTCTTTTCAGCATTATTGGACCCAAACTATAACGGTTGGCGATGATATAGACGATGAATTAGAACTAGATGAAATCACTATGTTATATAATAATTGGGTAACTAGTAAGGGATATAAAGACGAACAAATGACTGAAGAATATTTATTAGAAATTATGTCGTGGATGATGCCTGAAATCATTATAGAAGATGATAAAATCATATACAATATATCTTGTAAACTATGGAATAAAAAAAAAGATATTATAAATTGTTTAAAAGATATTCCAGACACAATAACCACGAGTTTGGAAAAATACAAATTTTATGTGAAAGTAAACAAGGAAAAAGGTAAAATAACCGCTAATAAACAATATTTTGAGCAAATACTAAATACTATAGAAATTTAAAGACTATAAGCACTATTTACTATAATGTTAAATCATACTAGTATGAAACGAATTACAAAAGAATTAGAACGCGATTTTAAACATTTTGATTATTCACTTATTATTTATCATCCTAACAAAAGGTTTATGGAAATAAAATTTCCTCATTTAAATAACTTATTAGTATTTCACATTTATCCAGATTATCCTTTTAAACCACCAAACTTTTTCGTAAATGATATTAGTTACATAGATCGTCATAAATATATGTATATTTACTATAAACCTATATTACTAAAATTAAATAGTATAGAGGAATGCCCTTGTTGTAATACCATTTTATGTGATTGGTCTCCTGGATACACACTTTCTCGGGTGGTTGATGAATATATAACCCGAGAAAGCGTATATATAAAAGTAAAAAATTATCTATCTTTTCGCATTGTGTATAAACAAGTTCCGTTTGACGAGTTAATATTTCATAAAATCATTGATTTTTTATAATATAAATGTAGCATAAATTGAATTATTATTTTTTGTTTTATTCCTTTCTAACTATAATAAAGATGTCTAAAAAAACATGCGCTCATCCTGGTTGCAAAACCAAACTACTTTTGATGCGTTTTACGTGTGAATGTAAAAAAGACTTTTGCATAGTACATCGTTTTCCCGAAGTGCACGTGTGTAATGTGGACTATTTAAGCAAAAATAAGGATAATAGTGAGGAAATTCAAAAACTAAAATGTGTGGCTGAAAAAACAACGATCATTTAATTATATATATAATTATACCTAAAATGGGTGGTTGTTTTCAATTTTCACCTGGTTTCGACGACGGGTTCTCTTTCTGATTTTTCGCACTTTACTATACTCTCTCGTGCGATGACGGGTTCTTCGTCCTTTTTTACCGACTAGTGACGATATACTATGACTACTCAATCCTAATACACTAATATCATTTCCTTCACGCACACCTAGTCTTTGTTTTTTATAACAGTCCATCTTTTTGTCATTACACATTTTTAATTGTTTTCCTAATAAATACATATGTCTTGCTAGACACCAATATTTGTAATCAGGGTTTCTAACAGGTCTCACCATGTTATCAGTAGGATTTATGTATTTTATATTTTTTTTTCTATTCGGCGCCATGGTAAATAATACTCCTTCTCTATTGTTAAAAAAATTTGAACTATAGGTATATAGTAAAGTATCTGGAGCAGTGAGAAAAAAATTATTTAATTGACTAGGCATGTCTGTATGACTATTTAAATGAAGATTTTTTTTAAAATTGTTATGAATCGTTTCTCGATTTTTATCAGTAGTGGTTAAGTCTATAACAAAGTCCGGTAAGGAAGGATACCGAGTCGCGTCTGCAATTATGGCCACTTTATGACTTGGATACTTAAACTTTAGATTAATTGCTGTATCTCTAACACAGTAATCTCCTGCTAAACCACATACTAAATGTAAAACTCCTCTTTCACTTTCCTGTAAATCTAATACATTTTCGACTTTATTGTTTGTATCATTTTTTATGGTAGTTAAATTATTTACCGTAGGGTCGTTTCTTGTGTCTTGTGCCAATGTTCCAGTATTATTTAATACATAAGAACCGGTCCCTGGTAAATCGTTATTTCCCAAACAATCGGTATTACAACCATTTTGTTGTCTTGAATTAGTATACATCTTGGTATGGGGATGATTTTTGCAACTATAAGATACAGCACCAAAACTGTCTACATCATGTTGACAACCTTTAATTACGACCATTGATTTATCTTTAAGTGTTTTAACCATTTTCCATATTTCAGGATGAAGTTGACATCCAGCAGTTCCATTAACACAATGAGTCGGAAAACCTATGCCGTCAATTTTTCCTTTTGTAGATCCAGTTACAGAGAAAGAACAATGATTTGGTTCTTCTATAGTATCATTATTTCTAGTATGAACATCTCTTGAGAAAATAACCTTTTGTAATTTCTCTTCATCTTTTAATAACTTTATATAAAACTGAATATCTTTTATACATTGATAACCTTCATCAACCGCAAACCGTCCTTTATCGATTTTATTATCTTTTTTATTGGGACTTTTATTCAAAAAATTTTTCCAAACACTATTGGGTCGTTGTTCTACTTTTTTATTAGAGTTTGCCCCTATCCTTACTTTAAGTGTATTATTTTCTGTAATTGGAGTATCTAACTCTGGGTGTTCTAGTTGTTTTGGTATTTCCTCTTTCTTAAAAACGGTGTTATCTTGAAATGGTTGATCAATAAAATCAGGTTGCATATCAATAACCCATACATAAATTTTTTTTGCACCTTTAATCAAAGTATCGATATTTTTACAATATTTTAAAAATGTATTTAGTTCGACCGCAGTCGCAGAGTTTGTTGCTGCACTCCCATGCATACAGCGCGTTTTAGGAGTTATACGAACCATTATATATATATATATATAATTCATTTTAAAAACACGTCTAAAATGAAATAGCTAACATGAATATAATTTATATTTATATATATATATATGAAGGTATTAAGTGATAAGCAATGGATATTATGGTATATTAGAATGTATAACGACCCTTATGATAGATACGAAGGTTTAGGTCCAGAGGATCACACAAAATTTAAAAAATTGATGAAACCTTATAGTAAATATAAAAAATATATTTTTACTCTTCCAGAATCAGAGAGAAAGGCTATTTTAAATCATAAATATGATTTAAAAACAAATAAAGAGAAAATGAAATCAAAATTAAATCAAAATGAAACACGAAAATGTAAAGAAATGGTAAAAAGATATTCTGTAAAGATGCACCAACGTCACCTACAAAAATATAAATCTACACAAAATAGATTAGAAAAATGTAAACAATTTTTAAAAAAAACGAAAAAGGGTGGTAAAAGAAATAAACGAATGAAAAAAGGAAAGCGACAAACTCGTGGTAATAAAAAAGCTATTAAACTAGGAATAATAAATGTAGGACGCAATTTAAATAGATATACATTAAACAACTGGGGTGTTAAAGGTTCGGTTCCTGTAAACAAAGCGTATAGAGACGTTAAAAATTTAATTGATCAAAAAAAAGCCCAACAATATTTTAAGAATCAATTCAATAATTTTAGTGGCAGCAGCAAGGGCAGGAGCAGGAGCAGGAGCAGGAGCAGGAGCAAGAGCAGGAGCAAGGGCAGGAGCAGGAGCAGCTCCTTTTGAAAAATTGGAATGTAATTATACAAAATATATCTTTATTATATAATGAATATAATAAATCAAATCAATGAACACAATTTAGGTTTATCTTTTATAGTTCTAGCTTTTATGTCTCTATTTTATCAAAAATATGTAAATGGTAAAAAGGTATATTTACCAGGCAATTTCTTTTTAATATATGCTATAGGTTGCTTATTATTATCTTATAGTATGTGGGAACAAAATTCTCATATGTTTATTGTATTCTTAGAAGGATTATTAGGTGTTTTAGGATTATATTTTTATTTTTAACATAACCTAGATGTATTATATTTATAATATTTTTTCTTACATATATATATATAATGCGTCATCACAGAACTCGCAAGCACCACAGCAAAAAACACCACGCTAAGCCTCACAAGGTAAAGGCTAGCACCATGCGTAAACATGCCAAACATCACACCAAACGTCACATGAACCACATGAAAAAAATGATGCATAAGGGTTATTCTTTCAAGAAAGCTCACCGTTCCGCCATGCGTAAAGTAGGTAACTAGAGATTTATATATTATAAACGTATCTAATATATAAATTTACCAACCACTAGATTTTTTTACATTAATTCTAGGTCCCGATGCTTTCCGTGATTTATTAGGATCGTATGTTTCATCTTCATCATCAGAATTTAAATCTTTAGAAATGTCCCAGAATTCTTTGGCGCCTAATTTAAAATTAGCACGAGGTAATGCTTTATACCAAAATATTTGGTCTGTTAATTTATTTGATTTAGCATTGTTATTAATGACTAGACATTCATAATTTTCTGTACACTGATCCATGACCTGACAAAAAGATTCAAATGTAGGAAACATACCTGCATAATTTTCATAAATTCGCTTACGATTTGTAATATAAGGTTCTCGCAAAATAAACACATAATCTATATTTGTACGCAGATTAGGTGGAATACCTAGGGGATACTGCATGGTAATCACTAACATAATTTTCCAATGACGACCATTCATAAAAAGAAGACGCATAATTTTATCTTTTGTCCATGAAGCATCAAATAAACAATCATCTAAAATAACGAATGCTCTTGGATCAATGGTGGATCTACCATAGTGTTGTTGTTCTTTGTTAATTTCTTTTAATACTCCTTTTTGTCTTTTTAAAATATTTTCAATAATGGCTGTATTGTATTCATCATGAATAAATAGTTTAGGAACATGATCTGAATAAAAATTATTACCACTTTCTGTTCCTGATATTACTGTTCCTATAGGAATATCTTGATGATTAAACAATAAATCTTTTACTAAAAAACTTTTCCCAGTATCACGACGTCCAATTAAAACCACTACAGGACCTTTATTTTCATTAGGTTTAAAACTAATATTACGCATATCAAATTTTTTTAGTTCTAACGTCATTCGTATAGTATAATGAAAAAAAAAATAAATAGTAAAAACGCAAGTTATTAGTTTAGATAGAGTATTTTAAATATGATTATTTTTAAAAATGACTTCTTTATTTGAACAATTAAATGATATGGAATTTACACATTTAAAAGATGCACAAAATTATAATCCTTTATATGAACATTTATTTGATATAACACCTAGTAATTTTAATACTATACAACTTAATCACAAATTTAGATTAAAACAACTTGTTGCTAAAGATAATGATTGTGTATTTAAAGGTATTGTATTTAATCATAAAAACAATGAAACTAAAAAAGTGTCTGTATTTTTTAAATATTCACCACTATTGGATCCTGTAAAATATATGATTGGAAAATATGAGGATAACGAAGTTACTATCCCTAATTATAGTTTAAAAAAAAATTGCAAAATTTATCAAAGCAACAATTCTGCTTACACGGATGGATTTTTTTATTTTTTATCTAGTTTACTATTAAACCATCATCATTTTATTCACGGTATTGATTTCTATGGAAGTTATATCGGATTAAAACATGGATTTAAAGTAAATATTGAAGAAGAATTAAGCATGATACATCAATCTGATTTTTATCAATTAAATAAAAATGAAAAATTTAAAATATTAGGAAAAATAGATGATTATCTATATAACATAAATGATTCAAGAAATTATAAAGAAAAATTAACTATACAACAATCTAATCCTTTATCTAATGATTTAACTATTGATGTGATTGATAATGATATAAATGAATTATTTATATCACCACTAGCAACTAACATGGACGAAATTACGCCATTGACCGAATTAAATGTATCCATTCATAACAATGATTCTATACAACTAAATACTAATACTAAAAGTAATACTAAAAGTAGCAGTAAAAGTAGCAGTAAAAGTAGCACTAAAAGTAGCAGTAAAAGTAGCACTAAAAGTAGCAGTTGTAGCGAGTGTTCCTCTAGAAGTTCTGTTACCGATAATGAAAATGAAAATGAAAATGAAAGTGATAGTGATGGTGAATCAGATGAAAGGTCCGACAGTAATTCAGGGTCATATTCTAGTGTAAGTACTGAAAATGAATTACATGCTGAAATAGATGTATTTCCCGTGAATATGATTGCATTAGAAAAATGTGATATAACATTTGATAAATATATTGTAAATGAAGATATTTCAAATGCTGAAATGTCAGCAGCTTTAATGCAAATTATTATGACTCTTATTACATATCAAAAATGTTTTAAATTAACACATAACGATTTACATACGAATAATATAATGTTGTGTCCCACCGAAAAGCAACATATTGTCTATCAATATGAAAATAAATATTATAAAGTTCCTACTTTTGGACACATCTATAAAATAATTGATTTTGGGCGAGCTATTTATACTTTTAAAGGACACAACTATTATAGTGATAGTTTTAGTAAAGAAGGAGATGCTACTACACAATATAATACTGAACCATTCTATAATGAAAGCAAAAGTAGAGTAGAACCCAATTATAGTTTTGATTTATGTCGTTTAGCTTGTAGTATGTTTGATTTAGTTATAGATGATGATAAAGATATAAATTCTCTTGATGATCCTTTATGCAATCTCATAGTAGATTGGTGCAAAGATGATAAAGGACGTAATGTATTATATAAAGCAAATGGTGAGGATAGATATCCTGGATTTAAATTATACAAAATGATTGCGAGAACAGTTCATAACCATGAACCACATAAACAACTTGAACGAGATATATTTTCTACTTATGGTGTTTCAAAAAATAAAGTAAATAAAAAAACTAGAACTGTGAATATTGATGCTATGTCTGAAATGTAAATATTATAATTATAATATATATATATATATGAAATATGTGTTAATTCGTATGCTGAGTATAATTTTAGGAATTATGAATGGTTATGTCATTAAAACTGTAAATATTGGTCCAACCTTACAAATTATGTTTAATGCTAGTATAGTTATCATACTATATAGCATAATATTACTTGGAATATATCATTACGATGATAAAGAATTTGCGATACATAATAAAAAATTAAAAGAATTTTCAGATAACCCTTTTAAAAATATATTTACTTGGCCTATATTTAAAGTATCTTTATCCGGTTCAATCTCTTGGATCATAGCTATGAATGTGATACGAATGATTCCTTATTCTTTATTTACAGTACTATCACCGTTTTATGTGATACCCGCGTTATTCATTGAACATTACATGACCGGTGCGCCTATTACGACTACTAAGATAATTTCTGTCGTTATATGTTTACTAGGCATCATAATAGCAGCTTATAAAAATATTCATAAGGATTTTAAGAAATTTAAATCCGTAGGTATAGGAGTATTATTGATTTTAGTAAATGGAATTATGATGGCGTATCAAACTAGTTATTATAAATATTTACTAAACAATGATTTTAACTATGTTGAGTTAACCAGTATAGAGTATATATTAGCAAGTATGATGGCTTTAGTGGGTGGTCTTTGTTATCTATTCATCTATTGTCCCATGTATAAAATAAAACCGTCATTCCAATATGATATGAAGGGATTATTTTTACTATTTATTACAGCTATATTTACGGTAATAATAGGTATAACAAGAACTGAAGCATTAGATAATTTACCGGAATATTTAACGATATTAATAGGTAATACAAAAATACCCATAACCTTTTTGATATGCTATTTATACTTAAAAGAAGATATTTCTTATCATAAAATACTAGGTGCAATACTCATTATTATAGGAGTTAGTTATACTGATATTGAAACATTAGTATTAAATAAAAGTATTTTTTAATATATAAGTCGTGAATATCGACACCATGTGTGAGATGTAATAATATAAATATAATAATTCTATATATATATTATGACTAGTATAGAACAACTTAATTTAGTTGGACCCAATACTATAACTATTAAAGAAAAAATAGGATATATTCGACCATTAGCTTCAACCACTATTATTCTTTATGTGTGGAGTTTACCTTATTTATCTACAGTTGGTTTTTCTCAACCCGGCGGTACGAGTATATCGGAATTTATAGCAAATGCCCATGCTACGGGTGCATTGGCTGCTCTATCGTTTCGTCCATTAAACTTAATGTGGGAATACCAACACCACGTTATTAAAAATATAGGGTGTCAAGTTGGTAAAGATATATTAGGATGGACAATGGCGAGTTATCAATTTTTTTATGGAGGGTTCTTAGTATGCACCGTGAATTACGTGCCTTTATGGATGCATAGAACAACTGTTACTTTATTTGTTATTTCATTTATGCTTCACAGTATTATGACCATTATCTACACAAAACCACGATTTTTGGGTCAAATGGAATTAATTGTTGGGGTGATTGCGTGTATGTGGTTACCTTTTGCAAAAGGCCTGGAATTTTGGGCATTTGAATGTATAGGATATAGTATGATGATGTTATTTACTCCTACAGAAATATTATGTAGTCCTTCTGTATGAATGAACACTTATTTGCCGAATTGATAAATCCATGGATACCCGATAAGGATTTACCAATAACTTTAAATCGTCGATGTAGCGAGAAATTAGGTCTCAAAAAACAAGCCAGAGTATCATATATTGATGACTTATATTTAGATATTTATATACATACGGGCGACCCTTGTTATCGCTATTGTATTTGTGCATTTTTTTCTAACCATGATAAACGTAATGCTAAATTGAATGCGTGGTATCAATAAGAAGTGAGTTTTTTATATAAATGTCTAAAAACCAGGTGCATCCGCAAAGACTGACGGAGGTTGTGTTCCTGTGGTTGTTTTAATTACAGTTCCTAAAGGTTTTATTTGATCTATGATAAACATTCCGCCTATTGTGCTAATAAATACCATTACGGTATCGCGTATAATTTCTTTAATAGCCACATTTTCTTTGGATATAAATCGCATTTCAATGAATTTTAATACAACGTAAATAATCGATATAGTAATTGATACGATGTAGAAGTTTTCCATTTGTAATATCCTAAATTTAAAAAACCGCCTATTTAACCGCAGATATAATATTTAGTTATAGTATATGCCACCGAGTCGACGTAAAATTGGAGGTAAGAAAAATAATAATACCCTTAAATACACTTGGGGAATCCATTCTCTTACCAGAAAACGTATGAAAACGCATACGAAAAAAAAGAAACGTTCTAGAAAAAAACGTAAATCACGAAAACACAAGAAGATGAAAAGAGGTGGGACACCACAACCAACACAACCAGAACAGTCAGCACAGCCAGCACAGCCATCGACAGGGCTAGTTATTGCGCGGGAGCAGGCGCGGGCGGCGCAGCAAAGGCGTGCGGCGGCGGCGCAGCAAAGGCGTGCGGCGGCGGCAACAGCGACAGCGGCGGCAACAGCGACAGCGGCGGCAACAGCGACAGCGGCGGCAACAGCACAACAATCACCACGAAGAAGATCTCAATCACCACGAAGAAGATCTCAATCACCACGAAGAAGATCTCAATCACCATCCGCAAAAAAAAAGGCACCGAAGAGACGACAATCAAAACTGGATGAAATTAGGACGTGGTGATCATTGAATTAAAATTAAAACAATCTATTTTCGCTGGTAATGGTAGCAAGTCTTTTTCCATCGTCTTTTCCTTCAATTTGAATAGATACCTTTTTTCCATTATAGTAACCCGACTCATTTTCACTAAGAACATCACTGATATTACCATATAAATAATGATTATCGGGGGAAGTTTCGTAGAAGAGATTAAATGTAATAGTTCCTCGTTTTGTTTTAAATGTGGTAACAGTATTCACATTATTAATACCATCAATTATTTCGTGATCGTTGATCGAACGCATGACACCAGTTTTCTCTCCATTATTATTATACAAATTTGCATGAATGTGGTTGGTATAAGTTTCATGTTGTTTGATATATTGTATACTAGAGTTTTGATTTAAATGTTTAACAGTATAGTAATATTGCTCAACTACCTTATTCTTGTAGACAAATGAAAATATTAGATATAGAACAAATAATACAACTGCAAAAAAAATGATATGTTTTAAAGAGAATAATCTATGAATATGTCTCATTTTATAATAAAGAGATAAAAAATAAAAGTATTAACAAATATAAATAATGGATATTATTTCACTAAACTTATCTATGTCTAGTTTTTTTATTTTTTCGTAAGTTTCTTTTTCTGGTTTTCATTTTTTCATATTTATAACGTGTGTTCCTCCTTCGGGGATGAACACTCGTCTTTTGCTTCTTTGTACGACGTGAATTATTTCGTCGTAATCTTCCGCCTTTTTGATCCCACGCATCTTTGAATGTATTGAATATAGCATTATCTCCATCGTCCGGCCTGTAACCTTGACGTTGAATCTGATCTGGGTGGTATTTTTTTAAGAGATTGCGGTAAGCTTTGGTTAGAATTTTTTTTTGCGGGATTTTTTATTGCGAGATTTTTTTTTGCGGGATTTTTTATTGCGGGATTTTTTATTGCGGGATTTTTTATTGCGGGATTTTTTATTGCGAGATTTTCTATTGCGAGATTTTCTATTGCGAGTTCCTTTTCCACCACCATAACGGGTAAAAACTGGAGAAAGACTAGGGTCTCGTCTACGTACAGCATCTTCGATACTTTGAACTTCCTTATTCATCCAATCCCGCCAATATGTTTTGAAGATGGCATCAGACATAATAGGTCCACGACATGGTGGACTGATGGTAGAATCTCCATTTTCTAATTTACTTTTTATAGCTACAATGCGGTCGTCGACCCTGCGGAGTATTTTATTGATAAAATTGACGCTTTTGTTTGGGTCATTTAATGCAGCCATTAATTTATCTTTAATGTTGTTATAACTAGCTATTTCAGTTTTAACTATAACAATACACTCTTTAGGTATTGCATAATTTCCAAGATCGCTTGTATTACCTTTAAAGATTTGTGGTCCTGCTGGTCCCCCACTACCGCCTCCTCCTGCCACTCCTCCTGCTGCTGCTGCTGCTGCTGCTCCTGCTCCTCCTGCTGCTGCTCCAGCGGGTGCCTGTGCTGCTGCTCCTGCGGGTGCCTGTGCTGCTGCTCCTGCGGGTGCGCGTCGGGTGCGGTTGCCAGCGGGTGCCTGTGCTGCTGCTCCTGCGGGTGCGCGTCGGGTGCGGTTGCCAGCGCCGGCACCGGACGCGGGGGGGCGTCTGCTGTGTCGGGTGCTAAACGGGCGGCGGGGCGTCTCCCTGGCCGCCGCTGATGCTGCTGATGCCGCTGATGCCGCTGCCGCCGCTGATGCCGCTGCCGCCGCTGATGCCCTGGCGCTGGCCCTGGCGCTGGCGCTGGCGCTGACCCTGGCCCTGGCCCTGGCGCTGAAATTGACGGGACGACCACCTGTGAAACTGGCTCCGACGGGGAAGTCTCCCATGCCGCCGCTGCCGCCCATGCCGCCGCCCATGCCACCGGCGCCGAAGTTGACACCTCCGCCTCTGCCGCTGCCTCCGCCCATGCCGCCCATGCCGCCCATGCCGCCTCCGCCGCCTCCGCCGGCGCCGAAGTTGACACCTCCGCCTCTGCCGCTGCCTCCGCCCATGCCGCCCATGCCGCCTCCGCCGGCGCTGAAGTTGACGCCAGGACCATATGTGGGTCCGGCGCTTCCGGCGGTGAAACCACTGCTGCCTCCGCCGGTTCCGAAACTGTAGCCGCTGCCTCTGCCACCGCCTCCGCCGCCTCCGCCGGCGCTGAAGTTGACGCCAGGACCATATGTGGGTCCGGCGCTTCCGGCGGTGAAACCACTGCTGCCTCCGCCGGTTCCGAAACTGTAGCCGCTGCCTCCGCCACCGCCTCCGCCGCCTCCGCCACCGCCTCCGCCGCCTCCGCCACCGCCTCCGCCGCCTCCGCCGGTTCCGAAACTGTAGGTGGTGTTGGGCAAGGCTGCAGTCTGCCGCGCCCATTCGCTTCGTTGTTGCTGAAAGTCAGCCTCAGCAGCAGCAGCATCAGCAGCAGCAGCAGCAGCAGCAGCAGCAGCAGCAGCAGCAGCAGCAGCAGCAGCAGGAGGAGCAGCAGCAGCAGCAGGAGGAGCAGCAGCAGCAGCAGGAGGAGCAGCAGCTGCATTTCCATCATAATCATTATTAAAACGGGTTATAAAACTGTTATAGTCGAGGGGAGATTGAATGTTCTTACTAAGCAACATCCCATATAATCCAATAATATAATAGACTTGAAAATGTTCTAAAGTATTGTAATCAGTCATCGGCGGTCCAGGTAAGTACTGTTCTATATGTGCGGGTACAACTATTTTGTTGTTCGCAGTATAGTTTACAATAGTTTGATTCATGAATTGAGCTAATTCGTTTAATGTCAAATGACCATTACTATCTCCATGAGTAGCATCAGCGAGTTGCATAAAAGTAGTAACGGCATCTGCTGATAGATATGGACTATTAATATTTTGAGTCATTGTTATATAATATAACTATAAAAAAATATGATATCTATATTCTCTATGTATTATATTATTTATACAGATTCTAATAATATATTACATGTGATATTTTCTAGATTTTCTTTTTTTACTTCCCCCTATAATGGTAGAGAAGGATTCAAGGGATCTCTCGCTCGCGTGCCTTGGCTGTTAATCAGGTCCTGGAGTTGATCTGCTTTGATACAGTTTCCAGAAGGTAACATAGCTAACTCATTTACATCATAATCTTGTAAATCTTCTTGACTAATGGGTTCTACACCATCGCAATTATTACAGTCACTTAATGTAGTAGGTTGCCCCGGGTAGGCGGGACGAGGACCAGCATCTGGGGGCCGATAACAAGGATCGGCAGCAGCAGCAGCAGGAGGAGCAGGAGGAGCAGCAGCAGCAGCAGCAGCAGGAGGAGGAGGAGGAGCAGCAGTTGCATTTCCACCATAATCACTATTAAAACGGGTTATAAAAGTGTTATGGTCGAGGGAATTTTGAGGTAACAGTCTAAGATACTTCCCATATAATCCAATAATATAATAGACTTGAAAATGTGATAAATTATCGTAATTAGTCAAACCATGAGGTAAGTATTGTTGTATATGTGTGGGTGCAATTTGAGGGTTGCCCGGAGTATAGTTTACAATAGTTTGATTCATGAATAGAACTAATTCGTTTAATGACAAATGACCATTGCCATCACCATGTTGAAAATCAGCTGCCTGCATAAAAAGAGTAACGGCATCTGATGATAGATATGGACTATTAATGTCTAATGAAGCCATTGTTATATAATATAGTTATATAAAAATACTATGGTAATTAGTTTTTCTAAATATAGTTTTTCTAAAATATTTCTTTATGTCCTATTTAGAACGTTGATTGCATTTAAACATCATGAAAGTGATGCACCATCGCACGCATGATATGTCGGCAAGGACATGCGCAAATACGTGTTTTACCTATTTGCTCTTCTTGACACATGGTGTTCATGGGCAATATTGGATTGTCCTCGTTATATGCTATGGGACGATTTCGCTGATGACGCAAACAACACTTGCATGTGCTTAACACGTGAAATATGTGTTCAGAATCGTGTTCTAAATAGTCATATAATAAACTAAACGTTTCGTTAGGTGGGGCAGTTTTTTTGTTGTATATATGACGTTGTATGAAGTGTTTATGTAATCGCTCTCTATCTCGTTGCGTAGGACAAATATGAGGTGTCGTATATTCCATAATGTTAATGCAAACATCTTGTGGTAGACTAGTAAGGTTCATTATGAATACTAATTTATGATAATTATACGTATAAGTATCAATTTGTGAGTTCAGATATTTCTTTAGTAAAAAAACGATAATAATGCATCATACATTTTAATCTTAGTAGAGGTGAAATAAGACCCCACATTCTACGAATAAGATATAGTTCCATTTTATCATCGGTAAGAGGTATTTGCCAAACAAATTTTTTAATATAGGATATATTGCGAATCTTTTCGATTTCATATAAATAATGAGTTATGTTTATTTTTAACAGTCTATGAATTCCTTTTTTATCGTCAGGATGTTCGCGATAGACTTCATAAAACATTTCAAACATTTTCGTTAATGTTAAATGAAACGTTTTAATATCTTTTACTAGTTCTGCTGGTTGAGGACTGTAGCTATAAGGTATAATGTGTTTATCTATAATATCTTTTGGTATTTTAGATAAATCTATAGTCATATAATAATAATAATAATAATACTAAATATCTTTTTATATTAATAGTTTGTAAATTTTCTCGCTGGTTTGTATGGCACCTTCGCACCACCCTTGATTTAAACTAAAACTCTCGCCACCTATAAAAAGATTTTTCCGCATATGAGTTATACTATTATACAACGAACGCTCATTGCAATTGGGTTTCCAGAAATGAATGGCCCCCTTCCAATAGTGCGTTTTGGTCCATGTGGGCGGTTTTATCTTTGCGTTTGGATAGGTTTCTTTTACTAATGATTGCGTTAATTTTTTGCTTTGCTTATCATTTAGTTTTCCCCAAAAATCAGCAAAATACCAATCACTATAACTAATTTGCAACAGTCCCTTCTTTTTGTTAGCAGGTATCACCTGCCGCAACGCGTTATTCACCGTAGCATATTTCACCTTTTCCACCCATTTGTTCTCGCCTTTTTGTACATTATACTTGTGGAATACACGGCATAAACTAATGGGTTCAACACAGTTTAATTTGGTTATCTCTTCTGGATGAAAAGACCGATCCATTTTGGCGAGAACTTGTTGAGGAACCATAAAGACCAATTGCCGGGTAATGTAGTGACCGTCCTTTGTATTTACGGTGTAATGCCCGTCTTTATGTTCATTAAAATGAATAACTTCCTTGTTTAAATGAATGGTTACGTTGTCTTGGACGGCTTCTGCTAAACGATCTATCACGCGTTCATAACCCTTTTTAAAGAAAAGGATATTTTTGCTATGAAACACTTCATTTTCAATATTTTTTCTCGCCACAACCGAGCTTGCAACTCTAAACTCCCCGGCATATCCATAACAAAACTCAAGAAAGCGAGTGTCTTGGAACCCAATCACTTGAATACATATTTGTTCCAAGGTATATTGGCGGCAGTAGGTTTCTTTTTTCTTATCCATAAAGGCAAATACTTTTTTCAATAAGGTGATATAGCGTTTGTTTTCGTTTTTTGGTAAGGGTTCTTTGCGACCTTCTTCTCGCAATTCTTTTAAATAATTGCCTTCGCTATCAAATGGCAATTTTCCGGTTTCTATATCCAGTTCTTTTAATAATTTTAACATGTGTTTTTGATGGTCATATACCACAGCCCCTCCGGCCTCGTACTTTGTCATTTGTGTTTTTTTGCGAGTTTGGCGAGACCCTTTTTGGAAAGTTTCGAATCGTGAATCAATTAGTCCGCCCAATCGGTTGCTTTTTTCCAATAGCATGACATTTTTAGAAGTTTTGGTGGAAAGTAGATAAGCTAAATACAGACCGGATATACCTCCACCCACAATAATGATGTCGTGCATAAGGATATATATTATTTAGATAAAAACTATTCTATTATACTATATAATGATATCTGTTACAAAACAAGCGTGGAAAAAAATGGGCACTATTTTAGAAAAAGCGCCTGGCGCGCATGGTTTTTTATTTGGTGCTCGTGGTGGCGGATGCAACGGGTTTAATTTTGATTTGTCGGTGTTAACCTACGACAATTATGAAAAAATAAAGATGCAAAAACCTAATTGTGTTTCCAATGGTGTGCATAAAGTGTATATAGATCCGTTATCGGAAATGTATTTAATAGGGACAACCATAGATTATCAGTTTGAGGATTTTAACAAAGGAGTGTATGAAAGTAAGTTTGTGTATGGTGTGGATAAAAAAACTACAGCGACGTGTGGTTGTGGAGTATCTTTTACGCCGCGTGATTTATAAATCCCATTGTTTTTTAGTTCCTCCGGCGTAGGCATAAGCATATTCATTATCAATTAACCAATTGCTTAGCATATTAGATTGTTTATCGTTAGGAATGTGTTCAGGAAGGAATACGTCAATTAAAAGACGTCCATATTTATCAAATTTGTAACATTTTATTGTAACGATTTGGTTTAAAAAGTGAGTTTTCAAAATATCACGTACTTTATATCCCATTTCCTTTTCTTTTAGATTTTTAGTTCGCAATTCCGGCGTGTCTACACCCATGACGCGACAATTCCAGCGATAATATCCTCCGAGTGCATTAAAAACGACATGCATGGTATCACCATCATAGATATATACGATTTTGGCTGTAAATTCATCGCCGTTAAAAGTCATGTATTCCGTATTTGCTTTCGTTTTACTTTCTAGTTCTTCGCTCATATATATAATAATAACATAAAATACTATATTATTTACCAAAAGTGTTAAATAATCGTTTTCCACCACTTGTTAAAGTTTTAGTATAAATGTTTTGTTTAAGAATAAATTCTTCTAATCCTATAAATCCAAGAGCAACAATTAAACCAATTACTAATTTAAGAACAGCGTGTCCAAAACTGTGATTTAAGTTATCGTGTATAATATAAGTTTCTATGAATTTGTCTGATAATTTAGTCAATATAGGTATTAAATTTGTTGGTAAAGTATAGGTAACAATACCAACAATTATCATACTTTGAAGTGCAATAGCATCACTTTTACCTACTGATTTCATATGTAAACCAGCTATAAATATTCCGGTTAATGCAACCATAGATATGGTATTGTAAGATAAATAACTTATAAGTGAATCTGGTTCTGGGTTATAAGCTAATTTAAATACGTCGGGAAATGCCGTTGCCAATGTGTTTGAAAGTAAATCTACGTTTGAAAGGTAAAGTAAAAACCGAGTTATAGTGAAATAATGAAAAGATATGTATATACCACTACATAATACTATTAAATAAATAAATAATAAACCTAAAAATGACTTTATATTTAGATGAGGGAAAACAGTGTCAACTATATCTTTTTTTTTATTTTCCTTACTATTATTTTCTTTAGTATTATTTTCTAATTGGTCCTTTACAAATACATTCGTATCTTGGTTATAATTGTTCATATTAATATATATATTATTTATAAAAAAAATATATTATAACAAACAATGATTAACAATCCGTTGCACCTGCTATACCTGAACATTCATAGGCATGATGAGAACCATGTCCACCTATGCTCCAACTGCCTTCCACCATACCTCCTGATGCAACTTCCTCTTCGTATTCAATATAAGTTGCTTTTAGAGCGGCGTAGTTTGATTCGATTACAATAATTTTTGGTAGCGATGAATTAGTGTAACTAAATATACCGAATAGAAGTTTCCACAAGTAATACATATTGAAATGATATATATGAAATAGGAGTATTATATTTTCAATTTGTGTGTGATTTAATGGAATACCATTTGGATACAAAACTACTCCCCCATGTGATAACAAGTGTAGTGATGCTATTAAAGGCGTCTGTAGAAGTGCGATGAATCCAGTCAGCTGTTCTGCAGTGGGGTGTTTGAGTCATAAGTGGTGTCATGATATATCCAATGATAGTTTGAGGTGCACAAAAGTGTTGATAGAATTGAATTGCGCCCCAATGCATGGTGTTCCAGAATAAATATACTTTCATAGCGGATATAGTAGCGGTAAAAGTGGACGAGGTAATTGTTTCTATAAAGAAATTCATGGTTGTTACTATTTCCTAAAATAATATTTAATATTTAATATTCAATTTATGAAATCATTATATAAGAAATGAATGCTATAGTATAGTATATGGTGAATATTCAACTGTTACAAGGTGATTGTATAGAGCAACTAGATAAAGTAAAGGATAAAACAGCACAATTGATTTGTATTGATCCACCCTATAATATTGGCAAAGATACCTGGGATAACATTTCAAATTATCAGGAGTTTATGCTAACTGTAATCAAGAAATTGGAAATGAAATTGCGAGATAATGGTAGTTTCTTTATGTTTCACAATGACATGGAAACGATTAGTGAATTAATGATGAATATAAAACAAAATACTCGTTTTAAATTCAATCAAATGATTGTATGGAATAAGCGGTTTGAAGGTTCTCCTCGAAAAGGATTCATGGATGGATTTGTTGTTAAAAATGAAATGCACACCTTTAATAAAATGGCTGAATATATATTGTTTTATACCTTTGACAACAGTTACAAACTAAAAGAAGCACGAACACGCCTCAAAGTAACTCAAATGACTATTTCACAGGAAATCCTCAGCAAAACCGGCGGATATACTGGTTGGTATAGTAATTTAGAAACAGGCAAAAATCAACCTACACGAGAAACCATCAAACCTATTGAAAAACACCTTGGTCTCACATACGAGGATATTGTCCCCAAATTTAATAATATGAAAACAAGTCATAGTGTTTGGAATTATGATATGGCGAAACGATGTCCTGTGCATATTACACCCAAACCTATTGATTTGTTAAAAAATATTATAGCTCATACTACCGATGAAGGAGATATGGTATTGGATTGTTTTGCGGGTTCAGGTTCTATTGGTGTAGCGTGTAAAGAAATGGGGCGAAATTGTATATTAATTGAACGAGAGGAAAAATATTGTGATTATATCAAAAATAGTATCACATAATATAATATATTAAACTATATTAAACGAAACCTAATATTAATAGGTAATATGTCGTTAATTGTGGATAAAGAAGCAGTAATTCAAGACGTTATGCGTGCCATTAATAAACATTATGCGGGTTATGAGCAAAATATAAGTGAAATGGAAAGTATTATTAAACAATTGCCTATGGTGCAACAACTTATTAAAGAGAACGAAGAACTAAAACGTAAACTAGACAGTGAAAATATTCAATTAAATGTAAATGAACTAACTACAACCAGTCAAACTGTAGATATAAAACAAGAAATGAACGAACAGACTGAAATGTCTTTTAAAGCATTCCACGAAATGATGACACATCAAAATGATGGATCCGTAAAACCTATTATTGTTAAAAAAGAACAAGCTGTTGAAGATGATAATGATACTATACATGCACTACCCGGAGACCCCGATGATATAAGTGAACCGTTAATGATTGATACTGAGTTGCAAGATGATTATGAAGATGAATATGAAGATGGGGATTCGGGGTCACAACCCCAGGATGAAGAGGATGAAGAGGATGAAGAAGAGGATGATGATGAAGAGGATGAGGATGATGAAGATGATGATGGGGATTC
>Ga0315320_10001288_pt1 | contig 20833 bp, 20 predicted proteins | sample M140m21515metaG_FD_203458 | JGI IMG/M metagenome (GOLD analysis project Ga0315320, IMG submission 203458) | Ammonia-oxidizing marine archaeal communities from Monterey Bay, California, United States - M1 40m 21515 | ecosystem: Environmental > Aquatic > Marine > Coastal | place: USA: California... | reverse complement strand
GTGCGGTCTGTAGGTCTTGGCCTTCCGAGAACCTGACCATCATGAACGACGACAGTGATAAGCCAGTAATTTTCAAGACAGGTGAGCATAGCGGTTTGCTCATCATGGTACAGCCAATTGTTGAGTGAGAGTCATGGAAGACGTAAAAGGTCAGCTTGAGTTTGGATTAGAAGAGGCAGGTAACCTCAATTCTTACATCGATGCTTTTAACACCGATGACGGATATGAGCCACAAGCGAATCCGGTTCCAACGGATCACAAGCCAGGAAGCTGGTGCAAGGTCGAGGTGCTAGCGGATCGCCTTGAGAATGCCGAGGAACTGTGGCACGACAGCGATGCAAAGCTTCCTCGGAAGAAAACGCAGTACGAACTTTTGACGGGATTTCTAATAGACAGTGAGGTATCGGATGATTGACATACTCAGACAGGACTGCATTCACTATCTGCAAGACTGTGGAAGAGAGTTTGATTTCATATTCGCCGATCCGCCTTTTAATATCGACCACCATTACAACGGCTTCGATGACAACATGGACTGGTTCGAGTATCAGGAATGGACAATCGACTGGATTGTAAATTGCTGGGAGCAGCTAAAGGATGGCGGCGCAATGGTCATCCACGGAAGCATTAAGCTTCGGCCCATCTTCTGGGAGGCTATCATCGAACTTGGCTTGTCACGCAATTTTGAAACAGAGACTGTGTGGCACTACAGGTTCGGCGTTAACAACCGAAGCAACTGGGTAGACGGTCATTGCCCTGAGATCGTTCTTCGCAAAGAGGGCGAGCGCAAGTGGTATCCAGATAATGTCCTGATTCCTTCCGACAGGGCATCGGTCTACAAAGACCCGCGAGTTAATGATCACGAGCGTGGAGGAACTAAGGTTCCCAATACAGTGTGGGGCGTCCCTAGTGACGGCAAGTACTGGGGGCGTGTTCAAGGCAACTCAAAAGAGCGGCGACCATACCATCCGAATCAATTACCCGTCAGGCTGATGCAGCGTCACATAATGGCATACACCCAGACAGGCGATGATGTGTTTGATCCATTCTGCGGAAGTGGAACTACGGCATTTGTTTGTCACCATGAAGGGCGCAACTGCGCCACAACAGACCTCAGTGCTGGCAATGTCGCCAGTGCTGCTGATCGAATAAAAAACGGATTCTACAGGGAGTGGGAGTAGATGAACGAAGAAACGAGGAACTTCGTCGAGCGGAACGAAGCTAAGAATGACAGTGCGGCAGATCAGAACTGGATGGCGTTAGAGGAAAAGTACAACGAAATTGTCATTGCTGCGTGTACTGCGGATGAAGCGCTGACATCTGCCCAGAAGTCGCTATACAGGGCCTGCACCCTTACTGTGATGCAGGAGATCGTCAGGAGGCAGCTTAGGAGGAAGCTTGACGAAGGAACCTACTAGGGGGCGGCAGCGCCAAGTCGCTGTTCTGTGTTCAGAAAAACTCTGAGTTTTCTCAGATTTCGAATAACGACAAAACAAAAACAGACACTGAGCGGGTAAGGACATGGAATCCACTAAAGAAATACCAAGCTTTACCGGAGGTCAGGCAGGGAAGAAGTTTGAAGAGGTGACGCTGCAGAGACTGAAAAAGATCGAGGACAGAGGCGAGGGGTGCTTTGGGCGATACGGCGTTCAGTTTGCTGTGACAGGCAGGAACGCAGACGGCACGGCTACAGGGCATGTCATGCAATCGCTACCAGACTTCGAGGGTGTTCTGTCTCCATCTGGTAGGCACGTCATATGGGACAACAAGGTGACTAGCCAAGCATCGTTCGACCTGAGTCCGTACAGGATGTCAACGAAAGGCAAGAAGAGAAGACAGTTTGAACACATGATGAGGCGATCAGTGAGTGGAAGCATCTGCGGCTTCATGATTCATTGGAACGAACGCGCAACAAAGACAAAGACAGAGAATGCAATCACTTACTGGCTGCCTATTCATGCAAGCATGAGGCTGTGGCGAGAGTTTGATTGCGGGGAGCTAAAGACTCTCAGGAGAGATCACTGCGCAGCTCATGGCTACGAAGTGGAGTGGAACAAGTACGAACGGGAGCGAAAGTATCGACCTGACCTTTTGGGGGTTTTGAAGTTGATCGATTGCTTGTGAACCTTGCGGTCGTTCTGATGAACGCCGCGTTAACCATAGGAGTGATTTATGAGTTTGATGGATGATATCGAAGGCTTGCCGGATGATGTTAACCCGACAACGGCGAGAGCATGGCACAGTAAGTTGCAGATGGATAACCCAGAGCAATACGCCGACCTTCTTGAGGTCGTTGAGGACTGGATTAGCGGCGGAGTTGTTAGGGAGAAGTTCCTTTCAAAAACAAAGCTTCACAAGTACTTGATTGGAAGGGACATGGATCGCCTTGTAGACCCGCCTGTGGTGGACCCGCGAGTATCCCTGTCAGCGTTCAAAAGATTCATGGCAGAGATTGAGCGAAAGAACACCGAAAGCAAAGGAAACTGATTAAATGGGCAAAGCCAAGGATAAGATCGAGGAAATCAAATCAGATGAACTCATTAAGCTGGAGCGACAGTTAGCCTCTGCAGAAGAGGAGGCGATCAAGGCCAAACGTAAGTATCGAGCAGAGAAGATGCGTGGCGATGAGCTTGAGTCGTTCGTCGAGGACTTCAAGGCAAGAAGGTTCGACATGCCAAAGCAGTCGAAGAAGAGAGGGCCGAAGTCTAGGAAGTCTTACATCAGGGTTGCTTTCGGAGACACTCACGGATGCTCAATTGACCCGAAGGCGTGGAACGCTTTTCTTGGCGACCTTGAGTACTTGAAGCCAAAAGAGGTTGTTCACCTTGGTGACGTTCTTGATTGCGGTGGCTGGCTAGCTGCTCACCACACAATGAATTATGTGGCTCAGACTGATTACAGCTACGCTGACGAAGTTACCGCTGGCAACCAGATGTTTGACCAGTTGCAGTCAGTTGTACCGCAGGCAGACATTCATGTAATCGAGGGCAACCATGACCTGCGAGTCGAGACTACCTGCCTGACAATGACCCAGCGGCATCGTGCTGATTCGGAGCTTCTGATTAACGCATTCGCGCCTCGCAAGGTTCTGAATCTTGAGAAGCGAAACATCCACTGGTGGAGCCGTGGTGAATGCCATCACGATTGCGTTCAGGGCGGAACGATCAAGCTTGGCAAGTGCTACTTCACTCACCCACAGAATGCATCAAAGCATCATGCTGCAAGGATGGCGGAAGGGTTCGGGAAAAACGTTGTCTATGGGCATACCCACAGGCGAGACTACTTCCCTGCTGCTAATGCGGTTGGCGACGAGTGGGCGGCGTGGAGTCCTGGCTGCATGTGCGTGAAGCGAAAGTATTGGCATCACACTGAGAACTTCAAGCACACTCAGGGGTATCACCTCCAAATCGTCGAGCCAGACGGATCGTTCCTTGGCTTCAATGTGCCGATCATTCACGGCGAATCTTATCTCTCTGGTCTTTACAGCCAGTAATCTTTTCTCTGAGTTTTCTCAGGGTTTCAAATCTCCCAGAGTTTCAGGCGGTGGTGGTTCGCTTTACTGCTGCCGCCTGTTTTCTCTGAGTTTTCTTTGAGTTACGGGGATTCGCGAGATGTATCAGCAAAGCCTATTCAGCGAAGAGTTTTCTGGAATCTTCGACGAGCCGAGGAACATAAAGGTAAGGGTTCGTGACGCCAAATCAGCACGGGTGATTGAAGACGCCTTTGGTGTTCACCCGAAACCAAGGGGAGAGGTACTTGGCGCGAAAGACCTTGGCTATTATGAGGACATGCCTCGGTTTGTTCAGAAGCAAGAAAAGCCATTCGGCTACTTCGACATTAACACTCATGTTTCATCCGATGAACTGAGCGAGATACTCAACCAAAAGATAACCGACAAGACGAAAAGCGTTTGGTATCCAAAGCTGTACCGAAGCCTTGATAGCTGGGGGTGGAAGGACAGGTCTGGACTGAAGCCAAAGTACCCGATTTACATACTGTCCAAGGGCAGGCCGAGGTGCATCACTGCTATGGTCCTCGACAAGTCGGGTGTTGATTACACGATAGTCGTCGAGCCTCAAGAAGAGGCGATGTATAGAGAGCGTTGGGGAAGTCGCGTTCATGTTGGCGACTTCGACACAACATCGGGATGTAGTATCCCAGTGAGGAACTACATAGACGACATAAGTAGCAGCGACAAGTACTGGCTCATGGATGACAATATCGAAGCGTTCTACGTGCTTACTGACAACACGAAGTATGAGTCACGAACGCCTGCGATATTCAGGGCTGCTGAGGACTTCTGTGACAGATTCGGCAATGTGGGTCAAGCAGGTCTTAATTACCACTCCTTCTGCAAGAAGACAGATTCTGTTCCTCCGTATTACCTGAACACAAGAATTTACTCATGCACCCTAATGAACAGGAGCGTGAAAGGTGTTCGGGTTGATGGCAAGCTCTGGCGCGGAAGATGGAACGAGGACACTGACCTGAGCCTGAGAGTTCTAAAAGCTGGTTACTGCACGATCTTGTTAAATTCTTTTCTTGCTGGGAAGGTCACCACCCAGAGGATGTCTGGAGGTAACACAGACAGTGTTTACACGGGAAGCGACAACAGGGATTCGTTCGCGCAGTCACTTGTAGACCAGCACCCAGACGTAACAACCAAAAGCTTCAAGTTCGGTCGATGGCATCATCATGTGGACTACAAGGGATTCAATCAGGAGTTGAGCTATTTAGGCCATGAGAAGATCGATTACGGACTCTACCTAGACAAAAACGCAAGAGGTCGCTGAGTTCTGGCGCGGTAAGCCGCATGGTGCATCCAGCTTGGAAGTGAGCCTTATCTGGAGGATCAATAGAAGGCTACTTGGCCTTTTATTCTGACCATCCACCGAGCAGGAGGCGCACATGGGACTACTAGACATACTTGCCAGTGTCTTACAGATTTTTACAGACCTAATTCCACGGCTTTCGACTAGACCAAAAGCCAATGAGTTTCAGGTTGTGGATCATTTTATTTTTGGTGTGTTTGTAACAAGAAAGTCGGTCCTGCACATTCCGTTACTTGACCACATCGAGTACTACCCAAACGTCGATATTCCTGTTGATTCTGACATTCAAACACTGCTCACGTCAGACGGTCACACAATCACGGTGAACGCTGCTTTCACCTTTCGTATCGTTGACCCGCTTCTGCTACGCAACCGCTGGGGCGAAGACTACTACGGGGCCAATGTTGCAATGATCACGAGAGGCGCAGTCGAGGAGGCGTACAGTAAAAACACATGGGATGACATTCTTGAGATGTCGCACGAGTCCATTATAAACCCTGTCAGGACAGAGCTAGAGAAGAGCGGAATCGAGCTAACTTACTTCTGCTTGGAAGATCGAAGCAACACGAGGAGCATAAGGCACTACGGCGTAAACATTGCGAACGTTAATCACTGATCCACTTGGCTACGTTGCGAGTAGCGAAAAGGCCCGTCCTCGGATGGGTCTTTTTTTGCGTCTGTTGTGAAGTCATTGGATTAGCTGGCGAGTGGTTTAGCTTGTAATCAAAACCTGCAAGGAGGTTACTATGCAGTTGAAAGACACTACGCACACAATCAAGCACGACCAAGCCCACCCGCTTGCGGCTGCTCCCCACAACAAGGGCGCTCAGTTCCTGCTTGGTGCAATAATCATCACATTCGGGTGGATGCTTTACAAGTCGCATTGGTTCTCGCTGACAGTCATGTACGAGCTTGGGATAGAGCATGAGGAAACTGGGTTCTTCGGGCTTATCCCATTCGTCCTCGATGTTGTTTGCTTCGTAGGAATCATCGGGTTCACTGGAATCTGGGTAGTCAAAGACCTTTTGGTTTGGGTGTTCAGTGGAGTCACTGGATGGGTCAAGGAATTGAAGGCAAAAAGTGACGCTGGAAAGAACGCCGAGGCAGCGGCTGGAAACGCTGCAACGAGAGTCGCAAGCGGCGAATTGTCGGACGTTCATATCAGGTCGTTCTTTGTTGATCACCGGACTCGAATCAAGGCCATCGAAAAGAGCGTTGAGGTTCAGGTAGATGCTCTGGAGAGGCTGTCGGCAATCGTCGAGACGCTTACAGAAGCATTGAATCAACTCCATGCGGAGAAGCCTAGCGTTGACGTTGAGCGAAATGACGATGTGGCAATCGTTGACGATCCAGAGGGAGAGAGCAATGAGTGACAAGAAGCTTACTGAGATTGAGCTTGATGCTCTTATTATGGGAGAGTCCTTTAAGGGGTTCGTCGAAGAGAAGGTCAGCGAAGAGATTGACTTTGTTGCGTCGAGCGAGCCTAAGCCAAAGCGAAAGGTTGAAATGCTGTCGGTTTCCAAGCCGGAGCCGGTTAAGCCAGAAGAGTGCTGCAATGACTGTGACGAATGCAATCTGTGTGACTGCACAGAGGTGTGTAAGAAGATTGACTCAGCAAGTGTGTCATGGTTAAGGAGATGCCCTTCAAAGAATGTGATCATTGCATTGCTTGCTGCGGCTTTGTGGTTCTCCTTCGCGGGGCTTGATTTCGATGTGATTCCATCGCCATCGCCATCGCCATCACCATCGCCAACGCCATCCATCGTTGTGGATGCACCGTCTGTCTTGTTCGCCACTGATGGAAAGACAGGGCTGACTGTCGGGCAGGCGACCGTTATCCAGAGCCAGAAGGTTCAGGAGTTCTGCGACAAGAACGGAATCGATTATCGTCGCTTTGACATTGAGGACAATCTTTCGACAGAGCTTGAGCATTGGCGAAAGATGATGAAAGAGGCAAGCGAGGCTGGCGTTCCTTGCATGGTCTTGATAACCGCTGACGGGAAGGGGCGGATCGAGGAAATTCCTTCTACCACAGAGGATGCAATCAGGAAGCTAGGTGAAATCAAATGACATATCGAAGTGATTTAGGAAGCAAGCCGTACCTGATCGATAGCAGCAACGCTGCTAAAGTGTTTAATCAGGTTGCCAGCAGAGCCGAACCTTTCAGTGGCGGGTTCATCGACAGGGACTACAAGTCGTTCCCAGAAGGCTTCTACGCACCAAAGTACAGCGGAGAAGTTTACGAGCGAAGCCAGTGGGCTGAGTTGATGAAGTTGCAGGACGCGGAGGAAACTTCGCCGTGGCATGTCCACAAGAAGAACTGCCCCATTTTGAACCAGCGCTCACTGCCGTACTGTTGGGCTTATGGCCCGACAGCCGGAATCATGAATCGCTACGCTGCGGTTGGCTACGACCCAGCCCCTGTACTGTCTGCGACATCGTTTGCAGCACAAGGGAAGAAGTGGGTTAAGCGCGGAGGCTGGGCGGCGGAGGCGATCCGGTATATCGAAAAATTTGGAATCGCTGACACTGAAGCTTGGCCTGACGCGAAGTGGGACAAGGACTTACCAAAGCAAGAAGAAGTGAAGCGGTCTGCTGCTATGCACGGACTTGTTGAGTTCGAGGAACTGCCTCGCATGAACTTCGACGTAGCTATGAGCGCTTTGCTTGACCCATACGATAGCTGCCCTGTTACCCTCGGACTTAGCTGGTGGGGGCATCTCGTTGTTGCTCTCAAGGCTGTGTCTCTTGGCAGGAACAAGTGGGGCATGATCATCGCCAACTCTTGGGGCACTGGATGGGGCGACAAAGGCTACGGGGTACTCACTGAGTCCAAGTCGAAAGCAAACGAGTATGTCGCTATCCGAAGGGTCAAGCCAAAGGTTGACATGGAAGGCTCGCCAACGCTTGCAACCTGAATTGATGTTGACAACCCATTGAATGCTGAATTGCGTTCGGTGAAATAGAGAACGTTGACGGGGGGCTAACCAAATTAAAGCACCCGCACGAGAACCGGCTCGCTGATGTGAGTCGGTTTTTTTATGCGCCGACGATGCTAGCCTGTTGTCATACGCAAACATAAGGAGATACCAATGCGTTACTTAGCAATCTTGATGATGTCGGTTTGTGGTGTGGTTAACGCCGCACAGTTCGAGAACAACCTAAGCAAGGAAGGCGAGAGCATAGCCCCAACAAAGGTGGTGATGCTCAGTTGGAGGAGCGGCTATTGCGGGTGGTGTGAGAAGTGGGCAAGGGAAGACATGCCCAAGCTGAACAAGATGGGGATCACTGCAACGAGAAGCAAGACGCTCAATGGCGGTCCTGCACCTCAGTTTAAGATTTACTTTCGAGACAGAGTTCGAAGCCACACAGGATATCTTTCGGCTTCTAAGATCGCGTCTATGAGAATGACCGTGCCGAAGGTCGAACCGAAGAAGCAGCCGCCTGTATCAGTGCCTGTGCCCGTGCCTGTGCCAGACCCTAGCACGAACGACGAATCCAAGGCAGACGACCTGTCTGGCGATGCACTTGATTATCTGACCGAAAGGGTTGGTGTTCTTGAGGGCCGAATGACTGTCATTGAAGAGCGAGTAGAGATCGTTGAAGAGAAGATCAGCGTCATGATCACCATACAGGGCAAAGATGGCAAGCGAGACCAAAAGGTAGAAATCGATACTGTGGAGGGGTACGGTGATGTTGTGGTCCCAGAGGGTGACAAGGTTGTCGCCATCAATGGCAAGCCGTTGTGCAAGACCAATCTGAAAAGCAATAACGTACCAGTCTATAAAACTGACAATTACAAAGCTCGATATGTGCCAGGCAACGCAGCAACACGACAGCAGCGAAGAGTGCGAATTGAGCCTTGGTTGTTTGGAAGGCGGAGATAGGGAGCATAGCATGGAAAGCGACATTGAAATATCACTGGATGATACTGATCAAGGGCACGACTGGCGCAGTCACTTGGAAGTACTTGATGATGATGTCGTAACCGAGAAGGCTAGGCTTTTGATTGAAACGATTTGTTGCGATTTGGAGATTTGCATGAACACACTCGACTGATGGAGATACAGGGATGTTGAATAAGATTTTAGGTTGTGGTTTGGCGCTGTTGCTGGTTGCCGGTCTTGGCTTTGAAGCACAAGCAAAACTGCCTGCCCCAAAGATGGACAGTGTCGGTCGAGTGATAAGCATCGGTTACCAAGGAAGCCCGTGCAGTGGTTCGTGTGTTCTTGTTTCTCCACGGGTTGTGATTACATGCCATCACTGCATTCGAAGCAAAGTGTGCAAGGTGTTAATTGCTGGCAAGGAGATTGACGCGGCTGTCATCGCTGTTGACTTCGACAAAGACTGGGCGGCGCTGTACCTGAAAGAGGCAGTTGACGCCACGCCGTTGGAAGCGACGAACGACAAGCCGGACAACTACGAGATTCTAAAGTCCTACGGATTTGGCTCAGGCGAAAAGTGGGGCCTCAATGTGCTTCGATACGTCGATGGCGTTATGCACGGCATGTGCCAGAGAGGTGATTCAGGCGGTCCAATCTTGGATGCTGACGGAAAGGTCATTAGCCTCAATTCATGCATATATCCATCAAAGGAGATCATGTTCGGCAACCATGTGGGTCACTTCAAGGACTTTGTTGACGGAGTAGTCAGCGAAGCCAAGAAGATCGCCGTCAGTGAGAAGTTAACAGAGTCCGTTAAGGGGAAGTGATGAAGTGGTCGGACCTTGATGGTCATAGCTATTTCGGGTTTGCAAAAATTGATCCAGACACAGGCTTGATCCAAAGCTGCAACTCTGCGTTTTCGAGGATGTTGAGCGGCGGCGAGTCTGTGGTTGGTTCGAGGCTTCTTTCTTTGTGCAGTGCCGACTGTCTTGAGAACCTACGAATTGCTTTGATCAATGCGGACAAGATGGGCGGCTGCATGGTCCGCGCTAGGTTCTCTAGGGATGTGATCATAGAGCTAAACCTAGCCAGCGAGGGAAGCACTGTGTTTGCTGTCGCGCATGAAAGGACAGACGCAGAGGGCGATGCTTCTGAGATAGCGGACCTTCGGAAGAAGAATGAAACGCTGACACAGAAGGTGATTGACATTCAGTCAAACTTCATTCGGTTGATGCATGAACTGGCGTGCAAAGCCGGAGATTCAGGCATAGCCATACACACAACTAACGTGACCGGAAACGAGAACCAGTCCATCCAAGGGCAGAACGTAAAGGATGTGAAGAAATGAGCGGCCCAGTCTTTAATCAGAACGTAAGCGGGGACAACAACCAAAACATTCAGGGTATGGATGTGAGTGGCATCACCCAGAACAACGCCAGCCCTGAGCCGGTCACCGTGAAAGAGATAGTTAAGGTGATCAACGAGTCGCCAGACATACCAGAAGAAGTCACCAAGGATATTATGCCAGTGATTGACGGGCTGTCGCAGCTTCCAGCGGAAGAGCAGGAAGCAATCGTTCAGTGCAGGACAGAGATTCCGCCGATTATTAAAGTGGTGGATCATGGCGGCGAACACGCGGCCAAGAAGCTTCACATAAACAAACACTTTAAGAAGTGGTCGGACTTGATCATGAAGCTAAAGCCTCATGCAGGTCTGATCTGGAAGAATGTAGCGACCTTCGGGGAAGCATCCTTGAAAGCGCTCGCTTCGACGAATCCAATTGTAAGTGGTGTTCTCGCAGTTTGCGAGATGAACTCCACTGAGGATGAATGAGATGGCTGAATACCTTGGCTCCCCTCTTATCGCCAATGACGCACCGAGAGCAACGTGGGTGCAGGCGAAAAGATGCACGATTTCAGTATGGGCAAATGTCGAAGGCGCGACGTTTGAAAACCCAGCAACCAAGGAACAGTCATTGTCTGCTTGGAACGAAAGAAACGTTACAGTGCAGGGTTCTCCCAATGGGATAAATTGGGTTGATATAGACATCATGACTGATGTCGGTGAAGACTCGATCTATCAGCATTTTTTTGGACCGTTCTACTACCGAGTGATTGGCGATGACCTTACGGGGATCATGGCTTCAGTAGTAGAGGGCAAGAGCTAATGGTCTTTATCACAGGAAGTGGGAATGATGGCGGCGGTAAGCTGAATCGCACGTTTGACTTTGCTGGATCAGTAGGTCAGGTGTACGAGATAGACCCTCCGCAAATGGTGGTTGACATAGAACACAACAGAGGACGACATGTCGTTGTTGAGTACTACAACCGTCAATCTGAACTTGTTGAGGTAGCAACGGAGTACCTCGATGAAAACAACGTTCGTGTTTCGGCTGTCAATTTTCTTGACGGTCACATTCTCATTATTTGAAGGTTGGTTTATTTATGGCAGTTAATGGAACGAAGAAAGTCGGCGTTAACTTGGATCTTTCAAGTGGCGCTAAGTTAAAGAATCTTCCTCAAGCCAGTGCGTCTGGCGAGGCAGTTGAGTTTGCTCAGTTAAACGCTGAGTTGACAACAAAGCAGGATAATATGTCTGGCGGAAACGGGGTTGAAATTGATGGCAACGCTATCAATATCGATCTCTCAGAGAGCGGCACTGCATTTGGGACGATGACGCTTTCCGGCACAGGCATCGCGACCCTTGACGGTGTTTACACTCGCGCGCCTCACCGAGGCCACTGGAGCAATTCGGGCTTGAGTCTTGATTGGAGCCACAACACTGGCGACTACGCGATGTACTACAAGGACAACGGCGGCGGTGTTTACGCTATGCTGGCGGCACGAGATACAGACGGCGACAACGACACCTACGGCGGAATCCAAGGCTGGATGGCTCTGTTGACTAGCGTCAATCCTGCTACGCTTTCCGGCAACGTGTTTAATCAAGTGCCAAACTACGCAATGGTTGATCACTTTACAGCCACTTACTCAAATGAAACTGATGAAAACGGAGCCTTGGTTCCTGATGGCAACAGTTCATTTATTGGTTACGTTACTGGGTCTGGCTCTTCGTACTTGAAGTTCAACGGCGGCGAGCTTCTTGCTGACGTTGTAACAAACATGAACAGTGTCGGTACTGGTAAGCTCGTTGACTCTTCAACGGTCAAGACCTACATCGACGAACAGAGTGTCGTTAGCCGCACGGCTAGTAGCAACACGTTCATCAACGCAACGGCATCTCTCACTGGCAGTCCTTCGAACGTGCAAAGTGCAATCGAAGCGGCAGCATCGGAGATCGATAGCATTGACAGCACAATCATCCTGCTTAATGCAAAAGACGCTATGCATGACAACAGGCTTGATGCGCATGACGGAGTGCTTGGTGTTACTCAGCTTGCGTCAAACCTCGGTTCTTGGAGCGGAGCGGCTGCGTCATTGTTTTCCACAAACAGCAATGTCAAAGCTGTTTTGGTTGAGATTGCTGACATCTTCGCCGTAAACAGGGCGGAGCTTGCTGGTGTCCTTGGATTGCTGGAAGGTGACACCGACTTTGGTGACGGCTTCACTGTTCTTTCTAACGACTCTGATGCAAAAAACCTGTTCCAAGAGATTGAGTCAGAGCTTCAGAACCTCAGTCAGGGGTTGGGTCAGTTCTGGAATCCAGTTTCGGCCAGAAGCATCATCGACATCGACATTTCAAGTCCTGGCACAGACACCTTTGATGGTGCAACTGTCTCGATTGGAAACAGAGTGTTGCTGATGGGTCAGAACGATCCTTCCGAGAACGGCATTTACATCTGGTCTTCGACATCTACTCAGATGGTTCGATCATTGGATGCAAACGAGTCCAGTGAGTTCACGATCAACAAGACCGTTCAGGTTCTTGCATCGTCAACTCAGGGAGTCTCTGGTGCTACTTTTGCATACACCAACGGCGACGATCCTACGCTTGGAAGCGACGACCTGCCGTTCAGCCAGAAGTCGCAAGGTGTTGTTGGTGACGCCAGCATCACGGAGCCAAAGCTTGGCGTTGATTTAGCTGCCAAGCTGAATGACAAGTCTGACAAGTACGCGGAGACGGTCACCTTGACATCCGGCGTTCCTGTCCAGATCAGCCACGGGTTGAGTAGCATGGACGTAATCGTTCAGGTTCGAACCGTCACTGGTGGCAATGTCACTGACATCGAAATCGATATCACTGACAGCAGCTTTGTAACTGTCAACAGCTTGTACGACGATGACTACCGAGTTGTTGTCATTGGCTAATCTTTAGCTGACTGAAAACATAGACACGCTCGCCTCACGGTGGGCGTGTTTTTTTATGCGCGGGCATGATTGCCAGCGACAATGCGCTCGATAGCTTGGATGCATGAAGCGAAGCCCATTAAAGCGAAAGACGCCACTAAAGCGTGGAACGTCACAACTGAAACGCACGCCACTGAAGCGGGGCGAATCGCAGCTAAAGAGATCACCACTTAATCGTGGGGACTCCGAGCTAAAGCGAAGCCCGCTAAAGAAAGAGTCGGCAAAGCATAAAGCTAGACGTGAAGAAGCCAGAGAGTGGCGAAAGAGCAGGACTGAAGGCAGTAGCTGCTGGATATGCGGCACTAGCGAGAAGAAGCGAAAGCACCCGATCAGAGAGCATAACAATATCTGTGTCCATGAGATCGCTGGGGCGTGGGGCGCAAACAGGCAGAAGGCAATCGACAAAGGACACTCTACGATTGTGTGCTGCTGGAAGTGCAATCTTGACCTTGAGGACAGATCGGTATGGCCCGAAGCTAGACAGCTTGCGGTGATATTGAAGCACGCACCGGACGACTACGATTTAGTGGCTCATAACAGCCTAGTGAATGACAACGCACCGAATCGCGTCACTCAGTGCGAAGTTCTCGATTTCATGCCTAGCGTTGAGTAGCATTCCTGTAACGCAAAGGAGTGCATTTTAATGTCAACGAATGATTGGCCTTCGAGCCTCAGAAAACACTACGGACCAGGTCCACACAAGAGCGGTTCGGAGCAGACGGTACACCAGAACGGCAAGGGCTCTTCTGGCGGTTCTGCGAAGAAGGATGAAAACAAGGCAGATCGTAGCAGTCCTGACCAGATAACGGCGGAAGAGTCTTTCAGGCTGAAGGATGAACTTCTTGCCAAGGATGGATTCACGTATCAGCCTATCGACGACAGCAGCCCAGTTAAGGGCTACTCGATGGCCGTGTTTCCTGAGCGAGAAAAGATCATACCAATCGATGAAATCACGGTTGGGGATTTGTACCTGTTCATGAGGCAGAACCAAGATAAATTTGCCGAGGATGATAGGATTCATTTCGGGGCATGGTACAACGAGAAAACAGAGTCGAACCCTAACGGTGACAATCAGGTATATCTCGATCTGTCGATGGTCATTGAAGATCAGGCAGATGCAGAGAAGCAGGCCAAGGAGCTTGGGCAGCTAGGCATCTATGACCTTGAGTCTGGGTCAACGATTGAAACCATGACACCCGATGAGCGAAAGAAGTGGGAAGAGGATAATGAGCGAAGCAAAACCAAGTCTGTCGATGGGCGGGAAGGCGGAGACGCCGGACCAGAAGGCTCAGATGGCAATCAAGATGTTCGAGCAGCTAACTGGGAGACCGCCAACGGATCAGGAACTGGACGATCTGGAGAAGATGGTGGTGGCGGACATGGACAAGGGTGGCCCGAAAGCCTAAAGGGGATACTCGCTAGAGGTCGTCAGGGGCTGTCTGACGAGCGCGGAGGCGGAGACGGCTCTGTAGCCACGAAAGAGGCTGAGGCGTTTCCTGAGCTTACTGAGGGGCATACGACAGCATTCTCTGAGGATTCTCAGAGCAAGTCGCTGGATTCGGACGATGATTTGGTCGCTGCGGGCCTGTGTGTGCTTGCAAACGACACTGGTCGGGTGCTGATGCTTCAGCGCGGCATTGAGGATGGTGATCCAGCATCCGGTAAATGGGAGTTTCCTGGCGGTCACATCGAAGAGGGCGAGGATGCGTACGCAGCAGCCGTTCGCGAGTGGGAAGAGGAAACAGGCCACGCAGTGCCTGATGGACTTCAGACGGCGCAGTGGGACGGTAGAAACGGCATCTATCGCGGATACGTTCTTGAGGTTGATTCCGAGGACGAAATAAAGCTTAACCTAGATCACGAAGACAGGTACGTGATCAACCCTGATGATCCAGATGGTGACATCGTTGAGGTGGTAGCTTGGTGGCATCCCATCGACATGCTTGAGAATCAAGCCATGAGGCAAGAGCTTTGTGCTGACATGGACTTGTGCCATGAGGCTATCGAGCCTGTTGATGGTCAGGTCAAGTCGGCTGCGTTTCTTGATGGCGCTCTGCCTGAGATCATCGATGGCGATGGTGACGGTTTCATTTATGACGGAACCATGAATGAGCGACCAGCAGACCCAGCGGCGCAGGAAGAGCTGAGGAAGCAAGAAGAGGATCTGGAGGCTGAGGCCGAGGAGAAGAAGGAAAAGCACCCAGCATCTGCAACGCACCTGTTTGAAGGCGAGCCGGTAAGCCCATCGGGTGAGTACACTGCAGATGGTCGCCCAGATTCGAAGGTGGCAGAGATCGCCGTGTTCCTGCAGGAGCAGCATGGTAGGCACATCGACACAATCGGCGGAGATATTTCCGACGAAGAGAAACAGTATATCGTCGATGCATTAACGGAAGACGCAATCTTTGCCATGAATGGTGATGATGCTTCGGCAGCGGTCGAGTGGTACGAGAATGTTGGGAGTGATCTTTGGGGATCGCTTGAGGAAAAGTACCCCGATCTCGCAACCGAGCCAGAAGATAAGTTCAGGTTCATGGCTGGTCTTGCGCTTCTGTCAAACGGGCAGGACATTGACACCAACATCCGAGACGCTTCGGCGCTGTACGAGTACTGGAAGAAGTCTGGCAATTGGGACACAGACCATAGCTTTGGCGCGCAGACGGCTGACTTCCAAGCTACTGCTCAGTTGTTTGAGTCTATCCAAGAAAAGCTTGGCGGATGGGAGGCGACGAAAGAGCTGTTCGATAGGCAGATCACACCGAGGCAGATGGCTGATATTGGATACAAGATATTCGGCAAAGAGGGGGGTTCGATTGCGGATTCCCCGTTGAGTATCTCAGGTGAGCTTGAGGATGAGACGGTTCCGGCGTTCGCTATATTTGGGCCAAAGCTTGGTAGCTTCTATAACAACCTGAATGGAAACACTGACACAGTGACTATGGACCTGTGGTTTGCCCGCACAATGGGCAGAATCTCTGGCGAGTCTGTGCGGATGACTGACAGGAAGTTTAACGACAGAATCCGCAAGTCTGACAAGCACATCCCGAACCTGAGCGAAGAAGAGCTTATGGGCTTCGATAAGGATGAATTGCTTGCGAGCCTTGAAGAGACAAGGCAGTCTGGAAAGATTACTCCAGAGAGCGAGTTGTATAAGTGGTCCAAGGCTAGGCAAAAGCACTACAAAGAATCAACATCGCCAAAGAATCCGAATGGATACGGCGAGAAAACAGAGCTGAACCGATACGCAAACCTGTACGCTAAAAGCGTTGATGAACTGACGCTGAAGGGTCCGGCAAATGCAAGCCAAAGAAAGCTCTACAGGGAGCTGATGGACAGCACAATCTCGCAGATCAAAGAGCAGACAGGAAAAGAGCTTACGCCTGCTGGTCTACAGGCTGCGCTATGGTTCAATGAGAAGAAGCTTTACCATAGGCTGGGGAGCCCGCAGCCTGACGGCGGAAGTGCGAATACTGACAACTACGGTTCGGCGGCTAAGAGGCTGCTGGCTGGAAAACTAAAGGAGATCGAAATACCGTGGGAACCGAACCAGAATCAAACGAGCGAGAAGAAGTCGCTGGCGAGCTACACTCAGCAGAAAACTGGGAGTACATCGCAGAAGAAAACATCATCAACAACGACCAGAAGGAATGGTCTGAAGCAATCGCCCAGCACCCAGACACCGACAAGCTTGCAGACGACATCCTTGCGATCCTCCAAGAGGATGGAAGCGATGGCGATGAGGAAAGCGATACAGGGTCTGAAGATTCGGATCGAGGGCCTGAAGAAGTCAGTTAGGGCTGATGGCATTCCTGTTGATGGTGATGGTGACGGTTACGTCTTCGATGGTACGCCAGAGGAAAGGCCGCACACTGCAGCAGAGCTAGAGGCTTTGCAGTCGGAGGCTGAAAGCGCCTTAGTCGATGCCGAATATCAGGAAGGGCTTGCAGCCTACCATGATGCTGTAGGGCGCCAGTCTGAGTTCGGCAAAAACCAGTTCGTGATCAGTGGTGATGTGCCGGACTTTTTGGAAATAGATATGCCGCCTGGCACGTACGCCGGAACAGGTCTAAGCGGTAGAGACCCTTACGACGAATACCTAAGCCGGTTTTCCCCTGAAGCTCTTGCGTTCAAGCTGCGTCAGATCGAGAGCGTTGAGATTACGCCCGAACGACTCGTGGAAATGGCGGAGAAGGGTCAGCGAGGGTATGGCTTCGGAACGCAGCACAAGCGAATAAAAGATGCGTTGCATGAAAAGGGCGTTCGGTCAAGCGAGGACATCGACAAGGCAGCTTCGAAGCTTGCTCCGATTGTACCCAAGCTGCGAATTGATGCACTTGCTGACAATGACGCTGTCTCGGAATTGAAGAGGCTGCAAGAGATGCGGACCCAAAGGCACAGAGAGTTCACTGAGGCGAGTGATCGTCTTAGAGAGGCTCAACGCGCCGTGATGATGCAGCCAGATAACGAGGCAGCAAGGCAGCAGGTGAATGATGCCGATGAAATGTTTGAAAAGGCTGACGAACACGAGAGTAACGCCCGCAAGATAGCAAGACATGCCCATCGTCAGTACGTGAACGGGATAAAGAGCAAGCTTCTCGATTCCGTCAACTCTCTGGAGCCAATGGAAGGCGAGACGAAATTTGAAACGTTGAGCCGTCTTGAGAATGACATCAGGAATCATCGCGATTTGATGACTGCCGTTCAAGGAATGAGCAGGGATGAAAAGGACGGGCTTGGTATTGGGCCGCTGGACGGAATGAACATTTCCCTCGGTATCCAAGAGAGCCTATCGATTGCCGAGAAAGAGTACAGCATGATCGCTGGGCTGGACAAGTCTGAACAGCAGTTCTTTGGCTTTGATAGCGGGGTGAGAAGTCAGCAGGAGCGATCAAAAGCGCTTTATCAGTACTACAGCGAAGAGCATGACTCGCTTCGGGCTGACATTGACGCAAGGCATGATCGAATCGATGTTATTGACGCAACAAAAGCTAATGATATTGATGTGGAAGCTTTTGTCGCGATGCGTGATGAAAAGCAGTCTTTGATCAGTTCGATTGAGAACGACCTAAAGCGTCTCAAATACTTAGACGGCAAGAGGAATGCAACAAGCCCGTCGAGAGTTTCTGCAAGGTACGCAAAATGGAGAGACCCTGAAGCTCTGCGTGCTGTTAGCTGGGAAGCTGATGCTGATGGTGACATGTACGCATACTTCGCCGCTGCTGGCAAAGAATTTAAGACGACAATAGTAGGTGGCTCGCGAGACTTGCCAAGCTCAGTTAGTGAACACCTTGAGGACCGTGGAATCATAGCTGAAGAATACGATGACAGCTATCACAACATCGGCTCAATGATGTTCTCTGACGGAGACGGCAGATACTCAAAAACCGGAGCAGTCGGAGGTTCAGGCGCAAGGCAGGTTATGAAAGGTGCAGCGATCACGCTTGGTTCGCATATCGCCAAAGAACAGCCTTCGATCATCACGTTCACTGCGAGTGGTAAGTCGAGACAGGACTTGTATAGGTTTCTGACATCACGCGCTCATGAGATTTACGATGGCTACACGGGGTACGGGGAAACAGGTGGCAGTGTTTTCGCCATCGTAAGTGATGATGTTAAGTCTGACTTCGAGGAGGCGATTGATCTAGGCGGCTACGCAGGTGAATACAAGAACCTATCGCAAGAGCAAATTGACAAGCGTTCGAGGAAGTCGTTTATTGAGATCAACGCAACTGAAAAGATGATGGATCAGGTTGTCCACGAGTTGATCAACGATGGCACACCATACGAAGAGCCGGTAGGTGCGGAGAAGCCAAGCAAGAAGGCTGTTGGCATGAATACGTTTATGCCGGAGCGAGGCGGCTCGATGGTGCTTCCTGAATACCACCGCAAGGATGGCGTGATCGATCTGCTGAAAGATATCGAAAGCAAGAAGCAAGACATCACACATTCGCTCTACAACATCGAACACGCTGGCGTGAAAAGCTACGGTGAGAAGATGTTGCAGAAGCTTCATGACGGAAGCGAAGCGATCAAGAAAGCGATGGCTGCTGATATGTCTCTGCCGGAGATCATTGACGGTGACAGCGATGGGTTCATTTACGATGGATCGACCAATGAGCGACCGGCAGACCCTGCTGCCCAGGAAGAGCTGCGACGAAGGGTTGATCAGCTTGAAACTAAAGTGAAGCAGGCCGAGCAAAAGATCGAGCAAGCAGCAACGGAAGTGACCGAGAGAGTCGAGCTTGCAGAAGGCGAGCGCACCCTGCGAGATGTCGAGCTTGAGGGCAGTGAGCGGTTCGTGCCAGAGGGGGGTGTTGTCAAGCAATTAAACGACCTTGAGTTGATCGACGCCTACAGCAAAGCGCAAGCCAGCGAAGAAAGTACGGTAATGGCAGGCGGCGAGGTGCTGAGGCGGGCAGACGTTCTTGGCGAGCTTAGGGATCGCTTCGTGCTTCGAATGGACAGAGATAAGCACTGGACAAGAGAGCCGGTCATCGGAGCTAAAACTTTCTACGAGGTGTTGGAAAACCCAAGCGACTTCATCGATGCTGACGGGAACCTTACGCCATACAACCAGAAGGTAGCCACTGACTCTTATGACATAGATGCAAGGCATGAGGGCGCTGTTGATGAATACAATGCACTTCAAAGGCGAAGGCGTGACACTAACGTCGAGCTTGAAAAATTAAGGACGCTTGAGAATAGGCTGAGTTGGAACACAGACGTGCCAAACCATGCTGAGAAACTCGCTGCTGTTCAAGAAAAGCGAGATGAGCTTATTAAGCAAAAGACTGACGCCGTAATGGAGCAGTCGTTCATTATGGATGATGTAAGGAATCAAGTAGGCGAAGAGATCGCTAAAGTCCAGTCAGATACTCTTGCTGGCGTTGGTGATGGCTTGGAGGAAGCTGAGGCGCAGGGGCGACTAGCGGATCGCCTTCGGTCGATGATGATCAGGAATGAGGAAAGCAACGGTCCAGCAGACAGGATCAGCGATTACGCCAACCTCAAACTGATAGAGGCCGTAAGGGATGCTGACAACAGAGCCGCCGCGATTATAAGCAAGCACGGCGGAGCCGATGAGCAGTTCTTTGGCTTCGACACTGGAAAGCGTGGAGCCGAAGAGGGAGCCGCTGGTCTAGTGATGCACCTGCGAGGCAAGCAGTCAGAGCTTGTTGATGCAATCAAGGGAATCGAATCAGAAAGACCGAATGAAATTGGGAGCCCAGAGCATAAAGAGCTTGTGTCAAAGCTTCAGCGAGTGACGGCAGGCTTGCGAGCAAACGAAGACTACCAGAATATGCCGCTGACCAAGGAAGACGAAGCGATCATCAAAGACATCTTCGCTGACAACCCATCGGCTGCGTTCGTTAACGTTGACGCTGGTGACTATGCCGAGAATTACGACCAGATGCCGTACCACAAGCAAATAACGACAAAAAACAAGTTCACGGAAAAGCTGAAGGCTGATGAAGAAAACAAGGAGCTGTACCTCGAAGATGCACGGATAGACATGATCAATAACGCGGCCACTCTCTATCCAGAGGCAATGCGGGAGGCGACTGCCGCCGCTGGAGTGACTTCTGTTGAAGCAAACAGGATCGTCGATAGCCTTGACGCCATGAGCTACCGCGAAGCAAAGGCGTTCGTGAAAGAAAACGATTTCTTGCAGAAGCTTGTGGAAGTGAAAGCCGATGACCTAGATGCAGACTACGCTTACTGGTGCGACAACTATGTTGAGGAAGTAATGGTGAGTGACAAGCAATCCAAGAAGCAGTTGTACGACTTCGCAATCGAATCTGGAATCCTG
>Ga0315320_10001282_pt1 | contig 20896 bp, 25 predicted proteins | sample M140m21515metaG_FD_203458 | JGI IMG/M metagenome (GOLD analysis project Ga0315320, IMG submission 203458) | Ammonia-oxidizing marine archaeal communities from Monterey Bay, California, United States - M1 40m 21515 | ecosystem: Environmental > Aquatic > Marine > Coastal | place: USA: California... | reverse complement strand
TCAGTTATTTTCGAGGAAGTTGGTCAGCTCTGTTCCTTGTGAGAATGTCATCTGATTCCCGGGCAGCTTGCGTCTCAGTTCACGCGATGGCATTTCCTCGAGTAAGATTTGACAGAACTGTCCGTTGGCGTGACGTTCATTGTCTTCACCTTCAACGGCTTTTGAGTAATCATCGTGTTCTATGGTGCGCTCTGCGAAAGGTTGCAAGATGCGTCCCTTAGCCAGGCAATAACCTTGACAAGTAATATATACGATGTCGTTTTCTCGGACCTTACTGATGCTCTTGAGTGAACGATTTCCCCACGACTGCCAAAAGATGCGAAATTGCATAAACTTTTGAGCTGCTTGAAGACGACCTTCATAATCGTAGAATTTCGCGTTCCAAGAAACGCGCCACTTTTGTGGAGATGCCGTTGTTAGGGATGCTGTTGTGGTAAGAGTTGCCATAATGTTTGTTTCGTTTATTGTTGTGTAAGTATATGAGTTATGTTTGTGCTTATAAAAAAAGTAATAAAAGTTTTTCAATTTTCTAGAAAGGAAATCTTAACATCCATTGCAATCCGATGACCACACACAATCTTCTGGACCTGACCCAGGTGTAGCACAACCATTTGGTGTGCATCCACGCTTACATTGAAGAGGCACTGACCAGAATGCATTTATTGGTGGCCACCAATTATTTCCGTATCCATAATCGTAATCATCATAATCATCATAATCCCAAAAATATGAGCGTCTAAAGCGCGGTCTTCTTCTTCTAAATCTATGTAAATATGCCTGTGGTCCATCCCAGAATCGCCCGCGTCCACGCCCACGTCTGTGTCTTCTTCCTCTAAATCCTTCCTGACCTTTTGAGCAGGCACAATTTAACAAGAAAATTAAAGATATAATAGCTATGAGAATATATATTGCGTTCATTTATATATTCTCATTAGAAAATCAAATTTAATGGAAGAGTTAGAGAGATAAGTATTTTATTTTAGCACTATCTATTATAATGAAGTTGGATGTTGATAGTAAGCAGCGGCTTATGACTACTTGTTATATGTTTTTAGAGTTTTATAAAATTATTATGGGCACATTTCTTGTTGTATTTGTTCCTCAAAAGTGTGGAGATGAAATTTGTAGTATGACTGATAATTTTTTTAATGGAACAATTATCAATTCCGCCGGTAATATTTGTAATTTTGTTACTTTTTCTAGTATTGGCACTCTTTACTTTATAGAGATGCGTAGAGAAAATTGGTGTATTAAATATCTTGATATAGATGAGTCTTTACCAACAGATAATCTTGATGAAGAAATAGAGAGATATCCAGACTATAAAATTCATATGAATCGATTAAATAACTATTATATCAAATCTGTTTATTTTGCATTGGTGATGATGGTTACCAATTTTGTTGTTTCTGGTGTTACGGTATACCAGTCTTATGCCGGAAGTAATTCTGTTTCAACCTTTATCAGTTTTTTTATGTTGGTTACAATGAAATTTTATAGTTCGTGGAGTGTAGGTAGCTTATCTATTCGTGATGAAAGAGCCAACAGCGCTTATTTAAAAGAGCCTAAGACATACAATACTATTGATGTTGACTTTAAAATAGAAGACTTGCTTGTTACTGAATCTAAAGTTGATGTTGTAGAGATTTAATCTTATAATTCTTGATAAATTATTATAAGATTTTAGATTTATCTTCGCCTCTTAGTTCTCTTTTTTCGGTTCTTTTTACGTCTCTTTTTTGTTTTCTTCTTACGCCTTTTTCTTGTTTTCCCTTTATGTTTTCGACCTCTTTTTTTTCTTGATTTTCTCCCTTGTCCTGTAAATCTTCTTTTTACAGCTGCTCCCAAACCACAAGCTGCACCAACACAAGCGCCTGGAACTCCTCCAAATGCTGCTCCTGCTAATGCTCCAGTTCCTATACAAGCAGTATTTGTTGCATCAGGTCTACATCCCAGTCTTGGTTGTGCACCTGCTCCCCCTTGTCGTCCTGCTGCTGCTGCTGGTGCTGCTGGTGCTGGTGCTGCTGCTGCTGCTGGTGCAGCAATATTCCTTCGATTTCTGTCAAATAGACGACGAAAACGTAAGTCATTATGATTTTGTTGCGGCTGTCGTATTCCAAAAAGAGCAGCGCCCGTTTGAAAGACAGCCATTGGTAAACTAACACCATTTCGAGCCGCTGCTGCGGCTTCTGCTTCTTCGGCTTCTGCTTCTTCGGCTTCTACGGCTGCGGCTTCTACGGCTGCGGCTTCTGCTTCTGCGGCCTCTACGGCTGCTGTTGCTCCTTCGTTAATCAATATATTTTGACGCTCTCTCTCTCTCCACAAAGCAGCCAATTCCTCATAATCGTCATCGGAAGTATTGTTTTCCTCATTCTGTTTGGCACCGGAAGGAGGATGACGACTGCTAAAACGTGATTCAAACGGAGTTGTGCGTGTCACGTGTCCTCCTAAAAGGTCCGGGTCAGCCATTGACGAACTAACATCATTTCGTTTATTCATTATATATATATATATTGAAATAGATTATATATATAAAGGTAATTATATTTTTCTTGTTTTTCTTATCTTTTTGTTCTTATTTTTGTGTTTACGCGTTGATTTTCTACGACGGTGCCTTTTTTTATGTTTGCGTGTTTTCCCTTTGTGTTTTCGACCTCTTTTTTTTCTTGATTTTCTCCCTTGTCCTGTAAATCTTCTTTTTACAGCTGCTCCCAAACCACAAGCTGCGCCTACACAAGCACCTATACCAGTTCCTACTACAGGAAGAACACTTCCAGCAACAGCACCTGCTCCCATACCTCCTAAAACACAAGCTGTATTTGTTCCATCAGGTCTACATCCTAGCTGTTGTTGTTGATTTTCTGCATTCGCTGCATTTGCTACTGCCTGAGCTTGCTCCCTATTATATTGTTCTTGTAATTTTCTGGCCTCTTGTTCATTCTCCATTTCACCAAGTTGTTTGAACTCGAGCTGCTGCTGCTGAACAGCCATCTTTGCATTATCGTATACTTGTTGATCTCTGGCCATTTGGGCCGCTAGCATTCGGTTTGTCTTTTGTTGTTGGTTCGTTGCCAACGGTCCATTGAATTGTCCATTCTGCCAATGAACTCTTTTTTTATTTATCTTTTTTTTTTCTGTCTTGGATAATACCTTTGCCTTTGGTTTTGTATTTTGGTTTTCCAATTGTGTGTATAGCTCTTTGACTATTTTTCTTTTCGCCTCGAGGTCCTTGCTGTCAAAATCGTTGTGTTTTTCACGTGCCAGTCGTATTGCTTCTTCCTTCATGTGTTTACGAAGCAAAGCACTATTACCATCTCCACCTATTTCTCTTAATCCATTGTATCCATTACCTTTAGTGCCTTGTGATACATATACATACCTCTTTGGGACAGGCGCTGACGACGCTGTTGGTTTTAATTGATGCGGTGTAGGCACAGCGGAGGCCGGTTTCCCACGTGCAGCTGGAACCGGGCCGTGGGCACGGGCGGCCGCGGCCACCGCCCGTTGCTCGCGGCGTTGCTTTCTAATCTGTTCTGGTGTTAATTGTTGACTACTCATTATATATATAAAAAAGATTATATTCTAAAGGTAATTATCTTTTTCTTGTTCTTCGTCTCTTTTTTATCTTCTTTTTGTGTTTACGCGTTGATTTTCTGCGGCGGTGTCTTTTTTTATGCTTGTGTGTTTTTTTTTTATGTTTTCGACCTCTTTTTTTTCTTTTACCACCATTTCCGCTACGATTAAGACGCGTGAAAGCTGCCGGTGCTAGAGCTGGTGCGTGAGCTAGGGCTGGTGCCGGAACAGGCTGGAAGTGAGCTAGAGCTGGTGCGTGAGCTAGAGCTGGTGCGTGTGCTAGAGCTGGTACCGGATTTTGGACAGTGAGTCCTAATGCAAGTCCTGCCGCACTTTGTGGGTCCAATCCTGATTCTATAAGTCCCTCTTCCATCGTGTATTCTTCATTATTATTATTATTCGTTTCATTATTTGACATTATATATATATTCTAAAGATAATTATCTTTTTTTTGTTCTTCTTCTCTTTTTGCTCTTCTTTTTGTGCTTACTACGTCGGTGTCTTTTTTTATGCTTTCTTGTTTTTCTTTTATGTTTGCGACCTCTTTTTTTTCTTGATTTTCTTCCTCGTCCTGTAAATCTTCTTTTTACAGCCGCACCTAAACCACAAGCCGCACCAACACAAGCACCTACACCGGTTCCTAATACAGGAACAATGCTTCCAACAGCTGCCCCCACAGCCGCTCCACTTCCAATACAAGCTGCATTTCTTGAATCAGGTCTACATCCTGGGGTGACGACCGGCTCGGGCGGCATTTGATCGAGGGGATGCAAAGGAACTTGTGGTGATGCACGACGCACGACTGCTGGGCTGCTGGCTGAACGTGTGACGCGTCTTGTTGTTGCGCGAGGCAAGCTGGTAAAGGGAAAGCGCGAATAGTCGTAGCCTTGCCAGCGCCAAACCCCGCGATTTTCGGATGCACGTTTACGTCGGTTTGTGCGGCGTGCTGATGAACGATGATTATGTTTAGAGTTTCCCTCAGCATCTTCTTCAGCCCATCTTTTAGTTAATGATTCTGGTATAGGATGCATTTCACTTGCTAATCTCAATGGTGTAACATTTTGAGCTACTGGCATTCGACTTATATTAACTCCAGGTGTAGGTATAGAAACTTCAGCTACTGGTATATTATTCATTTATATATACTAAAGATAATCATACTGGCGAATCTAGCCGTTACGCATACGCCTGCCGCCTATCCCGCGCCTCTATGCACCCTATCACCCTATATATCGGTAACCGGGAAATCGGTAGCATAACGAGAAACCGGTAACAATCTATATACCTATATAAGCGCCTTAGAAGACGCGACTCTTAGTAATAGCATCGTGTGCTAATGACCCTAATCCATATAAGATAAAGGCGCCACAACAAAATATTAAAAACCCTGATATTACCATTGTATATTATCTCAGTCCAACCTTTTATATCCCTTTTCAAATACTAATCTCTCTATTTATTATAATAACTCAGCATTTTTCTAAGTTGGATAGAACTCTTTTTTGTGTTACTATTAATTATTATAACTAAAAATATTCAGCAAAATAACAATATTATTTCTTATATTTATATATATATATATATGAATAATGTATTTTACGAACACAACATAAAAGAAGTAGACCAAACCATATTTAAAAATAAACTGTATTTTCCGAGAGGTAGAAGATCAGCACGGACATTTACCCGTGAACACGAAAAAGAATTAATGGACTGGTTAGAAGAAGTATTGGAAGAAGAAAAAAAGAAGAGAGAATTTTCCCATCTCAGCGCAGGCTTCGGTAAAAATACTTTATATAAAGGTTTGAAGCAGGAAATGGGAGAAAAATTTGATAATGAGGAAGACATTGATGAAGAGGGAGGGTTATATCTGCCAAATGATGAATATTTAGATGCAGATGATATAAATGAAATTATTGATAAAGAGTTGTCATTTTTAATAAAAAATATTTTAATATGTACGAAAGAAATTATACATAATAAAATAGCCAGTAATAAAAATTTTATAGACGTGAAAATATTGCAATGTTTAGGGTTAAGCGCGTTAATATTATCAATCAAAGTTTATTTAGCTTATGATTGGGAAGAAAATATATATTCATTTAAAGAACTGGTAAATTTTACTGGAAATGACAAAATCGGTTTCGTGTGCACAAAAAAACAACTATTGGATATGGAAGAAGATTTATTGAAAACATCGAATGGGATTCCATGTATCAAAAATCAGTACAATTCTGAACATTTGCCAGGTGCTTGGAAAGGGAAAGAATTTATGTCAAATCCTCATGATTACGTTGAGCAATACCAAACCGCAGAGGCGAAATCAAAATTCTTTAAAGCCGAAGCCGGAGATTTAATATCTAGGCATTTTTCTTTATTAGATAACAAGAATAGAAAGAAATTGGAGAGACAGCGCAATAATAGCGCCGCAGTGGGAACTGGTCCCGGCACTTGTTTAGGTGCAGGTTGTGGTTTGGGAGCAGCTGTAAAAAGAAAATTTACAAGAAAAAAAGGAGGAAGAAAATTAATAAAAAAAAGAGGTCGAAAACACAAAAGGAAAACAAGAAAACTAAAAAAGAAAACATCAACAAAGAAAACAAAGCATCGAAAGCGTTAAAAATATATATTTTATACCTTATTATTTTCTCTTTCTAGGAAGTTATATTGTTAAGATAGAGAGATTAGTATTTGATACAGTGCAATCTAGAGCGCCATATAATACGCTATTTGATAGTGTATTATACCCTATAATCTAATAAATATCGGTAACCGGGAAATCGGTAGCATAACGAGAAACCGGTAACAATAATATACCATATAATCTAGCTTAATCAAAGTCATCATAATCGCCCTCTTTACATACTCTACCTATCCAGGCTACACATAATGCCATTCCTATTAAAAATAAACAAAAAGATAATACTGCTCCCATTTAATTAATATTTTATTCTTTTTTTAAATCATTTTATGAAACCCTATCATCTAGCTTTCAGGTGCTTATATGCTGTGCTTATATGCTGTGCTTATATGCTGTGCTTATATGCTGTGCTTATATGCTGGCTGTGCTGTGCTTATATGCTGCCGCCGACCCATCTGTTACACAGTGCAATATAGCTCAAATACTTATCTCTCTAACTTTACTATCCTACTCTATAAAAATAGTATATATCGATAACCTGGAAATCGGTAACATAACCAGAAACCAGTATTAAAAATAAAAAGGACTTTATATACAATTTGCCTTTTATTTTTATTTCTTTTTTATTTTTTATTTTTTATTTCTTTTTTATTTTTTTTATTTTTTATATAGGTTGAGGATTTATTCCTCGTCATCAAGTGGCACCACTACTCCATCTTCATATGTGGCTACCATTTCGCCCTCGGCGTTATAGAGACAGATGTCACCTTCCTCATCAGGCTTAGCCTCAGGGAAGCTGGTGTCATCACACATTGCGAAGTATTCTGCATCTTCACCCTTGAAGCACTTACCTGTCGTGATATTGAAAGGCATTGCTTGTTCTACAGCTACTTCGTCTTTATCGAGGGTAAGCTCACCTAACACAATGTTCTCGTCTTCCTCTTCGAGTTGAGGTGCTTCGATGGCGGCGATTTTGGCTTTGACAGCAGCGAGTTTCTTAGCCTTTTCGACCTCTTTTGAAGCTTCTTTCTCAGCTTTTTCGAGCTCTTTTGCAGCTTTCTTTTCAGCTTTGAGCGTATCAGCTGCCTCTTTTTTGGCTGCTTTCTTCTCAGCTTTGAGCTTGTCAGATGCTTCTTTTTTGGCTGCTTTTTCAAGCTCTTTAGCGGCTGCTTTATCAGCTTTGACTTTATCAGCTGCCTCTTTTTTGGCGGCTTTTTCAAGCTCTTTAGCGGCTGCTTTATCAGCTTTGACTTTATCAGCTGCCTCTTTTTTGGCGGCTTTTTCAAGCTCTTTAGCGGCGGCTTTATCAGCTTTGACTTTATCAGCTGCCTCTTTTTTGGCTGTTTTTTCAAGCTCTTTAGCGGCGGCTTTATCAGCTTTGACTTTATCAGCTGCCTCTTTTTTAGCTTGTTTATCCTTAGCTTTTTTGGCTACTTTCGCCTCTTTAAGGAACGCGCGAAGCTCGGCATTGGATTGATTGAAAATCTCGACCTCGTAAGAGATTGTTGAATCTACTTCGTTGATTTCCTTAACCAATTTCTCACGGAAAGCCTGTGCTTTAAGGGCTTTTTGACTCGGCTGTTTTGGAGCTTTTGTCTTTTTGACCTTTTTGGCTTTAGGTTTTGCATCAGCTTTTGCCTCAACGTTTGCTACCGGCAAGTCGGTATCACTATCACTGAGTTCAGCTACAGCTGCCAACGCCTGCTGTTTGATAAGGTCACTGAGTTCCTGTTTTTTAGCTGGTTGCTTTTTAGGGCGTCCACGTTTGGGTTTTGGCTTTTCACCATCCTCTGAGTCAGTATCACTGACTTCAACGACTTTCTTAGGGCGACCTCTTTTTGTAGCGCTCATTACACGCTCACTTTCTGGGATGGTCCAACCGAATCGTGCACATTCTGTCTCGGCAGACTCCATGGTAAGAGCTGAGTATTTTGGCTTACTAAGCAGTGTTGCGAAGGTGATTGGTGATTTTCCTTTTGGGTCACGCCATTCTGCACCTTTTGCTACTCGTTCGCGGATGTCACCACCATTGGGTAACTCGCTGGTATTGTTTTCGCTCTGCTTCTGGCATACCTTACAGTAGTCTTCACCTTCCTCCCGTCCTTTGGTGCACTGTGTGTAAAGACCGTGATTTACACGGGCTCCACAGCACCACTTATCGTTAACGGTGCCACAGAATGGGATAAGATGAGCTGGGGTCTCTACGACTGCCTTTTTCACCTTCGCCGCTTTCGCCTTTTTCGGCTTCCCTGTCGTAACACGCATTTCGTTCAGAACAGCTGATGCCGCTTCCAATGACTCACTCGTCATCACGCCTCTACGCTCTAATTCATCCATTATCTCGCTCACATACGCTAAACACGCCTTTTCCATTGCTAAAGCACACGTTTTATTCATCATCATTGCTGACATTATCACTTTTTTTGATTTTTGCTTTTTTTATTTGCTAGTTTTTCTGTTGATTTATGCCTTACTAAAGTATCACAAAAAGTTTTTCAATTTTCTAAAAATTATTTTTTTTCTTTTTTTTATTTTTTTTGTGTTGTGGCGGGCGCGCCTGACGCGTTAGATATAGGGCTACCGCCCTATATAATATTATTATGCTTCAAATTATTTCTTTACAATATATATATATATGACTGATATACTAAAAAAACAAAATACAGAAAGGTCAAAGCAACGTTTAGCTACTTTGGGTTTAAGACAAAGAAGTCATAATAAAACAGAAAAAAATCACGCGGAAGAGATGTCTAAATTACGTTTAGCTGCAAAAAATCGCGATATAAAGATGCATAAGTTACGTTTAGCTAGAATGGGTTTAAGAGAGAAAAGTCAAAATAATAACAACAATAACAATTCAGATGGTAGTGGTGGAGAATCAAAAAGAAAAACTGCAAAAGTTTTGTCCAAAAAAAATAAAGTTAAAAATAAAATCAATAATGCGACAATGGGGGGACGACGAAAAAAGAAAACACGAAAAAAGAAAAGAAAGAAACGCGGTGGAAGACCTTTCGCTGGAGAAGTAACAGAAGACACTGCTAGATTTTGGAGAGAAAGGATGGAAAGAGAACAGCGAGAAAGAGAAGCAGTATTAGAAAGGTCAAGGCGCCAGCGAGAAAGACTAAGAGAAGAAAGAGAAAGAAGAGAGGGAGGCAGAATAATGAGTCGTGCTGGACAATTATTTCCAAACAGAAATTTTACACTAGAAGAAGCTAAAAATGCTGTGGAAACTCATAATCTTCATCGTCAGTTTATGTATAATGTATTGCCTGAAGCCACAGAAGTTCAAAATGCAGTTGAAATTGATGGTGGTAAAATAAGAACTATGATGGCATCAAAAGCGGAACCAATATTAACTGGCATACCAATGGCAACAGTTGTCGGAACTCGTCACCGTGTTGGAGGCAAAAATAAAACAAAAAAGAGAAAAAAGAAAAAATACAAAAAAACACAAAGAAAAAGATAAATTAATATATTCTAAATGTAATATATATTAATGGCATCTTTAGCAACAGGAGCGAGTAAAAATCCTCACGGAAGAACAGCGACACAAATAAGAAAAACTACTAATGAAGGTAGGTGTGTAAAAAGAGATATAGTCTTCTCAAAAGAATTATTTGACAAGACAACAGAAAAACCATTAGGCATGGTAACACAAGAACGGATGGCTATAAATGATTGCCTGTTAAAAGGAATTAGTATGATTTCTAATGCAAAAAATGATAACAAAGCGGCAACAGCTTTGCTGAAAAGAAAACTTAAAGGATCTAAAAATATAGGTTATGATAATCTTCCTATTTATGTTATAAATGCTCATTCATCTGACGAATTTTTTGTAGAATTAAAACCCCCAGAAAATATGAGTAAGGAAAATGTAGATGATGAAGTGCAATATAGCTATAATAGTCAATTGCGAGAAGGATTTACTCTAAAATCTGTTAATGATGGAAGAAGAGGTAGATTTCCAACCAGAGTAAACTTTTTTAAAACTCCTGTAAATAGTGGAGTTTTTGTAATACAAGGAGCACCTACAGGCTTTGATGCAAGAGGATGTTCCGCCGAAAAAGATTTTAGAACAGGAATTGTTTCAGCACCATCCGAAACAAGGGAATTATTACTATCTCCAGATTTTAAAACCTTTTTATTTAGAGAAGATAACCGATACGCTGATTCAATATATGCACCACCAGGTTATAGTGTAATAAATAAAGGTTACCAATTTTGGGAACACGGTGAATCAAGTCGAGAAGCGTGGGGTATATTATGTTTAACAGATGGCAGTGTTTACGATGAATGGTTAGGAAGGCAACCTTCATATTATACACAGGATAAGCATAAAATAGAGGCTTTAGCTAATGCAAAAAAAGAATCGATAAAAGCAAATATTCAGGCGCGACCTGTAAAACAACCTTACTCTACAACTAAAGTAACTGTCACAGATTTTGGAGATCATTATATAACTAATTTTCCACAACTTCATCCTAGAAATATAGGTTGGGATGATTCTAGTCCATCAAAACATAAAAATATTAAAAGATTTATTGAAGATTCAATAAAAAATAAAACCGATGTCTCTCTAAAAACAATTGTGGAAACGTTGGGACCAGGTATATATATTGATATGGGATGTGCTAGTCTGACTTTACAGATTTGGAATCCTAATGGTAATAAGGGAAAAGGAAAATTCGATTATTATGGTCCAGATTTAAAAAAAAAAGAACTTTCAAGTGGCTCAAGTAAAAGCGTGGATTATGATGGAATCCAACCTATTTATAATGTAGTATATGAAGACCTAGAAATTTACACTCATAATATAGCACAAGCGTGGAATAATATAGTTGTAGATTTAACTGAATCACTTCACGGAAATGGTGTCAATAATAGACTAGCTCAATTAAAAAGTGACGCAAATTTACAACTCGCAATGAATGCCAGCAGAACCTATGCAGATGAAGCCTACCATCGATTCGCTCCTAAGGCTCAAAGTCGAGCACATCAAAATACAGAAGAATATATGAGGAGGGCAACAAATTATCTGAACAGAAATGAATTTAATCAATTAAAATTACCTTCCGTTGATGATTTGGGTTCATTGGCAAATCATTTAAGTATTGCAGAAAGAACGGCGAGACGAATAAGAGAAAAAGCAAAAGAAGGTGGTCGCAGAAAAACGCGCAGAAAGAGAAAAAAAACGCATAGAAAAAGAAAAAAAACACGTAGAAAAAGAAAAAAAAGAAAGACGAAAAAATATTTTAAAAAATAATATAATTTAATTAAATATCAACTGAATTGATATACAATTTTTCTGTATTACGTTTTTAGAAAATTGAAGTATAAATCGTAATATATAAAGATATTATAAAACAATATTACAATATGGTTAAGGTACTTTCATGCAAAATTACCAATTCAGAATTATGTTCTGATTCGTGGGAAAATATCGCTGGAAAAGACACAGTATTTCCAGAGGGTCTTTACGTCGCTCAGTCAACTATGATTGTGGAGGGACAAATTTCAGTATATAGTGGCAATGCTTTTGGTGGAGAAGAAGACGTTGATGATGATGATGATGATGATGTGGTAAAAATAAATGATATAGTTTCAAAATTCGCTTTGGAAAAAGTTGAACTTAAGAAACAAGATTTTAAGGCAATGTTTACTGAACATATAAGAGCAGTCATGAAACATATGAAACTAAAAAAATTGGCAAAAGAATCAGAAGAAGGAAAGAAAGATTTTGAAATATTTCAAGAAAAAGCGAAAAATGTATTGAAATTCTATCTGAAAAATTTTAAGGACTGTGACGTTTACATGAATGAAGACCAAGATTCCAAAGGTGCGTATGTAGTGGGTTGGTGGAATCCCGAATCAAAAGTCGTAGATGCACCTCAAATGTGTATTTGGATTGATGGTTGTAATTTCCGCAAATTGTAAATAACAAATAAATTAAAACTAAAAAAATATAAAAAAAATTGTATTATATTTTTTTATACTGTAATTATATATGGCTAGAAGATTGACCCCGATGCAAAAACTGCACAAACTTGAAAAAGAAGTTGTGGGAATTAAAAGAGTTTTAGCTGATAATGTCAGTGGCATAACACAACAAACATTTATAAACGATTTGAGTCAACACGATAGAGCGCAGGAGAACGCTGTTAGGAGGGAGGTTGCAGATTTGTTTGGTGGAGGTTTTAGAAATTCTATAAAAGCACAAAAAAGAAAAGGAAGAAGAAAAAGAAAAAAAACGCGTAGAAAAAGAAAAAAAACACGTAGAAAACGTAAAACACGGATAAGGAGAAAATAAAACAAATAATTAAATTTTAATAAATACTTAAAATTTAAACAAGCTGTTATTTATAATGAAAATAGAAACAACTCCACAACTGGACTTTCATAATGTTTTAATTCGTCCAAAAAGAACTACTATATCTTCTAGAAGTCAAGTTGATTTAGAGAGGGAATTTTCTTTTCCACATTCAACCATGAAATGGACAGGAGTTCCCATTATTGCAGCAAATATGGATACAACTGGGACATTTGAAATATATGATATTTTAAGTGAGCATAAAATGATAACGTGTTTGAACAAGTTTTATAATATTGCCGATTTTTCAAAAAGAAAAAAGGAAGGTAATCCATTGAATCCGGATTATTATATGATATCTACAGGTATAGATGAAAGTCAAATATCTTCTTTATACGACCTTATTAAATTTACACAAGCAAAATGGATATGTGTTGATGTTGCTAATGGTTATATGGAACAGGTGGTAACGTATTGTGCAAAATTAAGAGTAGTTTTTCCAGATAAAATCATTGTTGCTGGAAATGTTGCTACACGAGAAATGGTTGAAGAACTTATAATAAATGGAAAGGTTGATGGTGTTAAAATCGGAATAGGTCCAGGGAGTGCTTGCTTAACTCGTTTAAAAACTGGGGTTGGTGTGCCGCAACTTAGCGCAATAATCGACTGTGCTGACGCTGCACACGGTTGCGGAGGATTTATTATAGGAGATGGTGGGATTACTTGTCCGGGAGATATGGCAAAAGCATTTGGCGGAGGTGCAGATTTTGTAATGTGTGGTGGTGTATTTGCAGGACACGACGAGAATCCTGGAGAGATTGTTGAAGAGAATGGGCAGAAATATAAATTATTTTATGGTATGAGTAGTAAACACGCAATGGAAAAACATTATGGAAAGATGGCACAATATAGGTCGAGTGAGGGAAGATGTATTAAGATCAAATATAAGGGTGCTATAGAAACTACTGTCCTGGATTATTTGGGTGGATTAAGGTCAACTTGTGCTTATATTAATGCTCATAAAATAAAACATATGAGTAAATGTGTTACATTTGTTGTAGTTAGTCAACAATTAAATACGAATTTGGTAGGTAACTAATATTTTTATGGCTTAAAATAAAAATAATATAAATAAATTATATAAATGCCATTTACAAAAATAGATTTAGCTATTCAGAGAACAAAACTTGCAAATCAAAGAACATATTTAGCTTATATGAGGACTGGGTTTGGTATTGCCGCTCTTGCAGGAAGTTTTAAAAAATTTTGGATTATGGGTTTTGGCGTCATTATGATCATAATAAGTAGTTTGCAATATGCAATGATAAATCATAGTTTAATGAATAAAAAAAACCCTAGTAATTATTTGCTTGATACACTACCACTTATATATATAGTATTATCATTGGGGGCAATATATATACAATTTACTCATACAAAGAAAAAATAATTTTTATATAAATTTTACACGATGTAATGTGTTCTTGTAACAGGATATATTTTAACTTGCAAAGGATAAATTTTTATCTTTTTTTCTTTTTTTTTTGAAATACTTATCCAGCAGCATAAGCAGGCGAATACAGCAACAACAAGTGAAATCTCTCCAACAATAGGAATTAAGTTACCTTTAATGATAAATCCAAAATATGTTAGTGCCGAAATAATTGTTATAATCCATAATATTTTTGAAATATCATAAGCTATCTCGCTACCGGTGCAAGACTTTTTTGATTTTGTATTCATGTTGCTGTATGCTATTTAAAGCATAAGTATTTTAATTTCTTCAATTTTATAGGAAATTAAATAAAAAAATTGGCATCACCGGGGATCGAACCCGGATTACTGGTTTCAAAGACCAACGTCCTGACCATTAGACGATGACGCCGGACTCACATTATGTGAGTATCCACTGTGAGAATCGAACCCACATCTTTCATCTTAAGGAGATGACTGTTTTACCATTAGAACTAAGCGGAATGGTGCTATCTGCAGGATTTGAACCTGCGAAGGCCTTACGCCAATGACACTTGAAATCACCCCCTTTGACCGCTCGGGAAAGATAGCATAGAAAATTTTATAAGAATGCCGATTGTGGGGCTTGAACCCACGACCACGCGCTTAAAAGGCGCGCGCTCTACCAAACTGAGCTAAATCGGCTTGTTTTAAATTTTTTCCTAGTTATAGTGCCGACTGTGGGGATCGAACCCACGGCCACGCGCTTAAAAGGCGCGCGCTCTACCGACTGAGCTAAGTCGGCTGTTTACCGTTCTCCCGTGAACATCTTGTCTTGCTTACCTTTTGTAATCAACTACATCTTGTTCTGGACAATTTTGATTAGTGTTGTCAAACTACTTCCCATATCGGGGGTCGAACCCGAATCTCCGAGGTGAAAGCTCGGTATCCTAACCAACTAGACTATATGGGAGTTTCTCTGGTCTCTAGGCTGCCTACTAAAAAGGCCCCATAACCTTTTTCAATTTTCTGTACATAGGCGTAGGAACCTACCTGTTTTACTATACATCTTAGTAAACTAAGGAATGTTTAAGTAGTTCCCTTAAATATTATAATTCAAATTCTAATAAAGAATTATAATCAAAAATGTTTATCTCTTTTTTCTTGTTTTTTTTTCTTTTATTTTTTCTTGTTCTTTTTCTTGTTCTTTTTCTTTTCTTTTTTTCTTTTTCTTATTTTTTATTTTTTCTTTTACCCCCACCGCCGAATGTAACTTTTATTTCCTCAATTTAGGTTGAATTTCGTCAATAAGGATTCGTGTGGTTGTTTCCAAATTGTCAAGGTGTGTTGATTTTTCTTCATTACTCATTTTAATATTTGCAAATATAAAAATTGAAGTACTTTTTAAAAATAAGTTACTAAAAAAAAGACTAAATCAAAATAATAGATTATTTAAAAATGAGTTATGCATTCAACTGGAGAATTAATATTGACACGCATAAATGCGCCATATCGGGTAATCATATACATAATGGAGATCAAGTTATGGATGTAAATAGAGAATCATTGCAACGTTATGGTTTATTCTTAAGCGAACAACATAAGATTAAAAATTTAGTTGGGACACCATTGATTGGTGAAATTATGAGTTATATCATAGACATAAACTGCACCCTAGTGCTTAGGCAGTTTTGTGAAGTCACTCAAACAACAAGAATTGGTAGGATAACAAAAAAACCCCTTCGCTTAAGTGATGCTAAATTTCTCCCTGGCTCTGGTGGAGGGAAGTCTATTGGGTTTGTGGATCAGTATGATGGAGGATATGATAACGGTGCACATTTCGACAACGAAAAAGGTTGGTGTGACTTCTCGCGAGAAAAAGACAGTATATATAATACTGGAGATATTGTTGATGATGAGGAAGAGATAATAACTTACTCATCAGCAGGTGAAGAAGAAGAGGAGTGGGAATCTGAAGATTCAGAAGATGAAAATTCTTGTAGTGACTGGTGTTCAAGTGGGGAAGAAGATGAAAAGAATGATGATGATAGCGAACCCGAATACGATGTATTTGAAGATGGAAAATAAATAAAATAAATAAATATAAAATTAACTGAGACAACAACATTTCTTAGATTTTTTTTCTTTTAAAGGTATTATTGTAGATTTTTTTTCTTTTAAAGGTATTATTGTAGATCCTCTTGTCATCATAAAAGATTTTCTTTTATTTTCGTGATTTATATCTTGTCTTCTTCCTATAAATTTTTCTTCATCCCAATTATGAATTGTTCCACCGTCAAAAGGGTCTAAAATATATTTAATAAATTCATTTGTTTCTTGTGGTGGTTTGGGTTTATTATAACAACAACTGCTTAAAAAATATCTGGTCCATTGTTGTGCATTAGTAACTTCTTGTTGGAATAATTGATCAATTATTGAAAATGCCGATTTTAACAATAAAATTTTATGTATGTAAAATCGTTTAGATTCATACATTTCATCAATATTTTTATCTAATATGGTTTGTTCATTAACAGGCATATTAGTTTTATCGCGCTTCCATTTTAAATAGTATATTCTATTAGTAATATCGTGCAACAGTGTCATATATTCGCGGCGCATTCCATCTATTTTTTTAATTACAGCAAAAACATTAGTATTATAAATTAAAGGGTAATTATATCTAATATCAGCTGGAACAATAAACTGGTTAGTTTCTTTAATTTCAGAAATTTTAGATTCAATATAATCTACTTTTTCTTTTAATTTTGCTCTCATACTTTCATCTTGCAATTGTTTAGTTTTATTGGTCTTTGATACAAAAAATAAAAAATAACCAGATGTAAACTCACAAGAACTCTGTAATTTGTCATATTGATGAGCAGAAATTTTGTGGGCTTCAGATTGAGCATCCAATTTCATATAACTTACAACAGCTAATAAGCAAGAAATAATAGCATTTAATGATGCAAGTATAACAGAACCCCATTGAAAAGAATCCAAAGCTCCTGTAGCTACAGCTGCACAAGAAGATAAAATAATAGCAGGAAGCATTAAATGATTTAATCTAGTACTTTGTAACGTAGAAGCTTCCATATGAATAAGTTTTTGACCTTTTACAAAACTAGCCATAATATCCATAGAAGATGAATAAAATTCATTTTTTTGATAATAATTATCAGCAATTTTTTTTGAAACTTGGTCATAAGTTGTTTTTTTATATCTAATAGAATTATTTAGTTTCAATGGGCATCCATTTAAATGTGTTTCTAATAAATCATAACTACGAGGACATAATGCACCTAATTCTTCTTTAAATTGTAGTGATTTTGTTATATTTACCGACTTTTTTCTTTTATTTCGTCTACGTGAAGAATTTTTTGCTTTATTACCACTTGCATCTCTCTGAACCAAGTTGCCAATTAAATTCATTTCTGTATTTAATTGTGTATTCTCAGAAATTTCGAGAGCCACGTGTGTATTAAGTTCAGAATCAGATGCGCGTTCAGAATCTAAATGGTTATCGATATCGCTGTCTGCCATTAAACTATATAAATATTTTAATCTATTAATATTTCCTTGACATATGTTTTATCAGACAAACATTTTTTAATATTTTCAGTGCTATTTTTAATATCTGAATTATCAGTTCCACCCATCATAGTATATATCATTTTATGCCATTCTGCTATTAACGCATCATCTTTCATATAATTCGGATGAGCTTCTTCCCAACATTTTATTTGTTTTATTTGTTGTTGAGAAATATGTTTTATGGTTTCATTTATTTTGTCGTGTGTCTTATCCTTGGACCACTCATTTTCATCTTTCACATAAAATTGTAATCTTTTTTTATCACTACAATGAATTGGTCTTTCGGTAACATTCATATCTGTTAAATGTTTTACAAATATATTACTTATTCCTTTAACATATCCGTGCTCTTTTGTATATTGCATATCATCAAGTGAAACTTTTATATTATCAACAAAATCAGCTAAATTCATTGCATCTTTACACTTCTCATTTAAAAATACGTTAATTGAAATTTTATTATTATTATTATTCCCTACTCTTTTACTTAATTCAGTATTTTGCTCTATAAGTTTTTCTACTGTTTGTAGAAGCTTATTTTGCTGTTGCAACTTTTTGCAACTTTTGTCCACAAAATTATTTTCACCCGAATGGCATTTTTTCTTGTGGCGTGATAAACCGCTGTTATATTTATACCCTCTTCCACAATATTCGCATAAAAAATCAACAAATTTGTTACCATTTGTTACCATTTTGTTATCATTGATGTGTTTTGCAGTCAACACGTGTTTGTCCCAACTACTCTTTCGTGACGTTGTATAGTTACATTTCTGGCATAAATATTTTTTTGCAACTTTTTTGCAACTTTTTGTTATCATTGTATTATAATCACAAAAAATTACTAAATAGTTTTTTAATTATTTTAGTGCCTTTTTTTAGGTCCTCCATAAACTCTCTTCACTAGTTTTTACATATGTTTTTTTTGTTTCTTACATTTTGTAGTGGTTTTGAAAATTTTACGTTTTTTTAGAAACTTTTTTCAAAAACCTAGATCTGGACATTTTTAAAATGTCCAAAACACAAGATCTCAAAATACTTTTGCAAAAAACTTCAAAAATTGAGAATAGATTCCATACTCAATTACTAAATACTATAAAAATCATACTTAAGGAAAATTGAAAGACTTTTAAAACATAAATAGATTTGCAATAAAGTAACATATTTTATAATGAATAATAGTTCTTATATTAGAGGAGGCAATGGGACAGCAAGCACACCATTCTCAACAGAAAATACTACAGAAATAGCGCTTCTTTTATGTCTAGTTCTACTTATATTATGTAGCTGCTATAATGCTTTGACTCGACGAGTAAAAAAATCTAGAATACAACCACATAAGTGAAATTAAGGATAAATTTAGAAAATTGAAGAAAAAAACTTTTTATAATTATTAGTATAAATCAATCAACCATGTCGTGTCAACATAAAGAGACCTGCTGCATTTGTTTAAACTCTATACCTCATTCTTATCCTACTCTTTCCTGTGGTCATAAAATACATCCAAAATGTATGAGACAATGGGATAAATCTTGTCCTTTGTGTAGAAAAGTAGTTCAAATTGTTCCATTCACCAGAAGAGAAGAAGCTTCTAAATTAATATATGGACCTCTAGACGATGTTTTAGACCCACTATGGCGTGCAACTAAAGTTTGGAGAAATAATCCTCTCACTAGAAATCAATCAAATATAGACGAAATTTGGATGAATTTGAATACTCTCCTTGACTTTATATGGAAAAATCGTAACGTTTTGCGGAGAGATTATAAATTTATAGAAACAATGAAAAAAAGAAGTAATCAGTTGGTCAAAAAATGTCAATGTCATTCGAATAATCATTGGCATAATGATAAGAAAAATTTACAAAAAATTAAAAAATTTAAATATATACTTGCAAGAATATAAGCATACTATTTAAACCAAGATGAAGAACCGGAGTTCTTTTTTTTTTTGTCTTCCTCATCCTTTTTATCTGGAATAGAAGTTTTAACAAAATCAACTACTTTTTCTAGTGTAGGTTTGCATTCAAAATATGTTCCTACATAAATACCTCCACAAAATCCACAAATAAACTGCCACATTTATATTATTAATTTATATTAAAAAAGTCATAAAACCGAAAAACATTCCCAAAGCTGTTCCTATATGCCATACCGCGTGTCCATTAACAACATCATTAATTGTTTCACAAGAAAATTGGTCAGTTAACCAAAAGCCAAAAGAAATTAAAAATATTATTATATAGATTCTTATTAATAATTTCTGCCTCCAATCATCAAAATCTATTTTTTTATTGGCCAAATAAACTATTACTATCTGAAATATGGCAAATAGTAGTCCAAATACCATAAATGTCTCTCTAAAATATGTGTAAAATGCTAAAATAATAGGAAAAATATATCGAGGAATTGTTTTTTTAAGTTGGACTACGGTTTCAAAAGATAATAATAACATACTAGATTCATCTAACCATTGTCCATAATATCTCAAGGTACCGTGCATTATCATTGTTGACAATCCCAACAATATTATATATAACCCAATTTTTTGGAGACGACTAAACTGAAGGAAAAAAGCACCTACAATAACATATGCTGTAGCACTCACAGTATTTTCATATTCTGCAATCCAGGTTGAATCTTGATATTTGGGTTCACAAAATTTTACACTAATATCTGGCTGTCCCCAATAATATGATTTATTCATTATATTAAATCATATTAACTACTTAAATAAGTTTTATAAGTCTATTAGGTCTAATTCTTTTCTGTATCCACTGTTTCAGTCTTATCACCATCTTGTCTGAAAAATCCACTAAATGAACCTATAGCTTTACCAACAGTTGCCTTAATAGCTTCTCCCTCTACAACTGGATCAGTAGAAAATCTGTTAAGTTCAATTTTTACGTTCTTTTTAACATCGTTAGTAGTAACATCTGTAGTAACATCTTTTTTATCATTAGATGAATCTCCAAATATAAAATCAAAGAAACTACTTTTATCTACAGTATCCACTGCCTTATCCATTTCAGTTACAGGTTTATCTTTGTTTGTAAGATAACTATGTCCGAAATACGCTAAAGCAACACTTCCAACACCAACAATTCCAGCGGTCATCAAGGTTTGTTTATTGTCCATTTATAATTATAAATATTATTATTTTTAAATGATAATAGCGCAATTATTAATAATGTATTTTCTTTTTTTAAAAAATTGAAAATAAATATTTCTTAGTCTATTATTACAAAATGAGCCAAAAAATAAGTAGTAAAAAAGAACAAATAATGAGTAATGTATTCGGTGTAAATATGACCAAATGGCGAACCTGTTTTAGCA
>Ga0315320_10001279_pt1 | contig 20935 bp, 17 predicted proteins | sample M140m21515metaG_FD_203458 | JGI IMG/M metagenome (GOLD analysis project Ga0315320, IMG submission 203458) | Ammonia-oxidizing marine archaeal communities from Monterey Bay, California, United States - M1 40m 21515 | ecosystem: Environmental > Aquatic > Marine > Coastal | place: USA: California... | reverse complement strand
ATCCAAGAGGATCATGAGGACCGAACCAACGCTGCGCGTAGCCATATTCGCGGCCTTCTGGGGAAAGACCAACCTGAGGTGGTCATGCCCTCGATCGCCCCCGAGCGTGCGAGCGTGCTGAAAGCTCTGCACGACATCTGATGGTCCTAGACGATGCCTTTTGGGGCCGGCCCTAGTCGTTCGGAGTGACCTTCACGTCATCTCGTCTGCCGCCATAGATGTAGTACCAGACCGCGAGGACGCGAAGCTCTCGCTGCCCCATCTCGGTGACCAAGGACTCTCCACCGGCGAGCCAACTGGGCTCTCGTTCCCAGTAGCGTCTGGGGAGCACGTTGCCGCGACTGACGCGAGCTCGTTCGATGCCGAGTTCCTCCTCGGTCTCCCGAGTATGAAACAGCTCCCAGCCACGGCGAAGGTCATCGGTGAGGAGCTCAATTCCGGAGCCATTCTCAGCTGCCCCCGGGAACCGGACGTACCAGCGCTCATCGAGAGGAACATGCACTCCTGCGAGCGAGCGAGCTGAGAGAGAGAGCAGCACGGTGAGGCTCGCCACTCCGAGTATGGAGCGCCATCGGTGCGTGGCGAGTCCATGGAACACGTTCTTGAGCCCCGCGGAGACCCACACAGCCAGCGGAGGCGTGTAGAGCAGCGCATAGGTCATTTTCAGCTCGTCCCAGTTTTCATGGGGTAGCAACAAGGCAAAGGTGGGGACGAACCAGAGAGCGAGCAGGACCCCATGCGAAGAGTTGCGCAGGAGGAGGGCCCCGAGCGCACCGACGGCGATGAGCCCCGCTCCCCAGGTCATCAGGAGCTGCGCGGGAGCCAAGAGGAACACGGGCAGTGGAAAATGGGGGGTGCGGACGACGGTGTCGTGAAAGGGCCAGTTCAGGAGGCCGTTGAACTGGAACGTTGAGCCGAAGAATCTGTGTGAAAAGCTGGGTCGCCAGCCTTCAAAGTCACCGTATTGAGAGCTGTGGACGAGTGCCTCACCGAAGGCGTATCCGTTCCAGAGCAGCGTCGGCGTCACGAAGGCCAGACCGACGACCCCGGCGAGTCCGACACGAGTGAGGTGGGTGCGCAGGGACTCGTCCATGTGTCCCAGTTTGAGCAACCCCCACAAGACGGCGGGTGCAGCCACCACCAACTCAGGGCGCACGTTTCCCGCGGACCCAAACAACACGCCGACGAGGACTGCGGTGCCGAAGTTTCTGCTCTGCGGAGGCTTCCGGCGCGCGAGGGCTGCGAGCACCAACACCGACGCGGCGAGCGCAAAGATGTTGGGGTTGAGGCGATTCATGGCCCAGGCGTAGGGGTGCAAGCAGAGCAGAGCTCCGACGCACAGCGCCGTCTTGTGGGGGCCGAACACAGCGCGCCCCAGAAGGCAGCCCGACACGGCCACGAGGCCCCAGAGCAACCCGTGCAAGAGGCGGAACCCGGCGAGGCCGAACAGGGTGAACCAGGGACTCGCCACGAGCCCAGCGCCAAGGCGCTGGTCCTTACTGATGATGCCGAAGGTCTCGCGATCAGCGAGGTCGTCGGGCAGGGTGCCCGCGAGGTCGTATTCCAACAGAGCGCGTCCATCGCGAAGTTCGAAGCGGATGGGCTCGCCCGCGGCGTGCATCGCTGGTGCGGTGATGTAGGTGTCCCAGTACCCCACGGCTGGCCCCTCAAATCGCAAGATGGCGACCACTGCGATGACAGAGGCGAGGAGCAGAGCTGCCCGATCGAAGCGCCTCATCGAAAGACGGGCCGTCCAACAAGGATCGTCACAAGGATGCGCACTCCATTTCGTACTCGGCGAAAGTCGGTGTCTCCCTCGCCACGGGGGTACCTAGTGACTGCAACCTCCTGGATGCGGGCCCCCCGGTGAACGGCGTGGAGAAGCATCTCGGTCTCGACTTCGTATTCGCGTGATCGAAACGATGAAGGGTCAAGCAGAGTCCTTGCGATGAGCCGAAATCCGGCCTGGGAGTCGGTGATGTGGGCTTTGTGACGGAGATTGAGCAACTCCGTCATGAAGCGGTTCCCGAGTCGGTTCGGGAAACTGATGGCGCCTCGTTTCAGGGTGCCCTTCCAACGAGAACCATTGACGAACTCGGCTCCCTCCTCCGCAGCGGCGACGAGACGGGGAATGTCGGATGGGTCGTCCTGGCCATCCCCATCGATGAAGAGAACATAGTCAGGGGTGGCATCGAGCTCTCGCAATCCGCGGAGCAGGGCCGCTCCTTTTCCCTGGTTTGGATGCTGGCTGATGAGCCGGGCGCCTGCCGCCTGGGCTTCTGCGCCGGTTCCATCGCTCGAACCGTCATCGATGACGAGGATTTCGTGAAGGTGTGGGCAATGCTCTCGCACACCCGCGATGACCGGCGCGAGATTGCCCTCTTCGTTGTGGGCCGCGATCACACAAGTGATCTTCATGGAACACCCTTGGTTGCAGCGTCATCGAGAGCGCGGGAGAGAGCGACGGGAGCAAGCTTCACGCAGCGAAGCTTCTCCTCGGGAACCGAGTCGAGGGCGGCTGCGAGTTGGTCGAGTGTGATCGAGCGGGCGTCTGCAACCTGTACTGCCTGGGTATTGACCATTTCGGTCAGCATTGATGCCGCTGCGATGCATGCGCTGCAAGCCTGAGCGCGGAACCCAGTTACGAGACGCCCGGCCTCCATAGCGACCGTGATCTCGAGCCGGTCGTCACAGAACCGGGACCGGGCACGACCGACGCCGATGTACCCGTCGGCGCGCCCCACATTTCGGGGGTGCATGAAGTGGTCGAGGGTTGTGGCCGAGTACATCGAACCCATTGTTGCCTATTGATCCGTCAGCCCGCTCTGGCGGGCCGCCCAACGAGCGAGGTAGCGGCGCGGTTGCGCGGCGTCTACGGGGAAGGGTGCGGACGTCCAAGTGCCACCCGAGACGAGGCCTACGTCGTCGGCTCCGCTGGCTTGGGCGCCTGGAATGCGGACCACCCTGCGCGTGCGGGATCCGCGTATCCCTCCAGGAGGACCAAAGACATGTTGGGCATTCTCTGCGTTTGTGAACTCTAGATCGACGGCCTCAAGGTGGGGGCCGTCGTCGAGGGCCAGGCCGCTCACACCGGACCAGGCTCTGCTTCCCCCGATGGCGAAGCCAACATCGAGCGGGTAGAGCACAAGGATGCTTCCAGGAGGAGCACGAAAAGCAGAGATTGAGCCTGCGAGGGAGCAGCCGACCAGCACGAAGTCTTCGATACGAACCAGCCGTGCTTGTTGCAACCAATGCACCGGCACGGCTCCGCCATCGGGCAGCTTTACGACGGGGAGGTCGCTGGAGACGTCGGTCAGGAGAGAGTGGGGGGCCGGGGTGAGACCAAAGGCCCACTGACGACGGTTTGCGTGTCGCATCCCAAGGGCCGCGGCCAGACCAGCGACGAGGTTTGCTCCCTCGGGAGAGAGGACGATTCCGGCCAAAGAGCAGAGCACCCCCGCGACCAGCGCAAGGCGACGGGGCCAGAGGAGCAGAGGCCTCAGTGCGTCGGCAACCCGAGGAGCGATGATGACGGTCTGGCTGTAGAACACGTACAGCACAAGACAGGCCACCACGAGGCCGGCGCCCCCCAGCGCGAGAGCGTCAGGCATGACCATGACCGACCAGTCGTCGGACGATGACGTGGGCATCGTCGTTCATTCCGCGAAGAAATCCGCTTCGTCGGGTGCGTTGGCAGTCCAGACCCAGCAATGCGAGTTTTGGAGTCTCTGGGATGAGCCCTGCTCGGTGACGTGGTGTTCCCCCCGGGTCGCGGGGGAGCAAGGAATCCAACCAGTCGAGATCGCGGCGGTAGCCCGTCGCACAGATGATGGTGTCCACCTCGACCTCCTGGAACCCAACATCTGTTCTGCAGATCGCCCCCGCCGCGGTGAAGGAGACCGCCTCCCCGACAACGTGAATGCTGCCGTCTGCTGCGGCCTTTTCAAGAGCCTCATCTTGTGGCACCGAGGATTTCTGGCACCGAAGCGAGCGGGGAAGCCACTGGGTGGGAGTCCCTGAGAGCTGCCACCGGAGCTCGCCCAGCAGGCCATCCATGGGTGGCCTGCGCGAGCGGAGAGGGGCTCTGGATGAGAGAGTGACCTGTCTGCCCGTCGTGCGTAGGAGGCGCACCGCTTCGGCCCCCGAGTTTCCGGCGCCTACCACCAGCACCTTGTCGCCGACATCCTCCATCTGCTGATGCAAGCCCAGGGTCGGGATGATGTTTCCCTCAAATGGATCTGAAGCTCGGAGACCTCTCGGGGCGCCCGCAACGCCGGTCGCTGCGACGAGGGTGGAGGTGCGGAGAGTGCTGTCTCCTATCCGCAGGACGAACTCGTCCCCATCACGAGCACACACTGTGACTTTGGAGCGGTAGAGGGCACGGAACGCGTGCTTGTCCGCGAAGGCCCGGAGTTGCGCGAGCACCGCCCCGGCGGTAGCGATCGTAGCCGCTCCTCCTGGCATGGTGGTGTCAGGGAGCAGGTCGCGCTTTCGTGGAGAGAGGCAGAGCATGTCAGGGTTCATACGGGCCCAGGCTCCACCGGGCCCCTCGGCACAATCAATGATGAGCGGGTCAAGCCCCGAGGCGCGCCCGTGGAAGGCGGCACAGAGCCCCGCGAAGCCAGCGCCGACAATGACGAGTTTCTCGGTGGTCACGGGCGTGACCTATGCGGCGTCGGGCGGCGCTTCGTCGTCGACCCATGCCTTTTCATCCCAGTCGCTCCCAAAATCGGCGTCCAGCGCTCCGACTGCCACGTGGCTCGGGGGAGCCCCGTCCACCGTGCACACGTCCGCGGCTTCGACACCGACGAGGATGCCCTCTTTCGCTGCGATGGACCGCGCCCAGTCTCCGCTCAACTGATCCCAGAATGAGGCGATGCGCCGGATACGGGGTGAACTCAGTCCGGCGCCATGGAGCCCTGCACTCACTGCGAGCCGTAGGGGGGTGAACACCACCCGGCCCGCGATGTATTGGACTCGGGAGATGGGCTTACCCGACTTCTTGCCGCCGCAGCAGGGCATCACTCGACTCCGTCGCCGCTTGGTGTTCGTCCGGGTACGGGCTTGCCTCGCTGGGCGAACCACCCCTCCACGAGGGCGTGTGCGCGCTGGCTTCGGTCCTCTATGAACCGTGCAACTGCGGCCTCGTCGTGTTTTGGTGCCTTGTGGAAGAGCATGTAGGGAGCGTAGTACAGGAGCCCTGCGTAGCAGCTGGGTTGGATCCCCACGTTTCGTCCGAGCACCTGCAGGCCCATACGGAATCCTCGTGAGCGGAGGTCTGCCTGCTCCTCTTCGCGGGGAATGTCGTAGACCGGGGTCGCGAAGGAGATTCCGTAATGCTCGTAGAACGTGCGGATGAGAGACAGCGAGACCAGCATTTGCTCGACCATCTCCTGGGTGGATCCTGAGCTGCCGTCCGACATCTCGGTGATTCCGTTCTCAAGGCAGTAGATGGCGGACCGGGTGTGCATCGCGAGCTTGCAGCCCATGCACCAGATAAAACCGGAGCGGTAGTCTGCGTAGGTCTCAACGAGATCGTCGACCACCACCGTCTCCATCAGTGACTTCGTGGACGTCAACATGTGTTCGAAACGCTCGTTCCCGTAGCGTGCTCGAAGCTCGTCGACTCTTCGGCGCGTCTTCCCCATGTGCGCGGTGCCGTGGCCGTTGTGATAGGTCAACAGATGAACGCGTTCGTAACGTTCGGCGAGCAAACAGGCGGCCATCGTCGAGTCGATGCCGCCGCTAAACATGAGCGCGATCTCTGCCATCACGACTCAACCTAGCCTGCGCGTCGCTTCGCCGCGTCACGGTCTTCTGGGTTTCACACCTTGGTCAGCCGACCCAGAGGAGAGAGGCTCCAGCCGCCGCACTCGTTGTCGCCGCTTCCTGAAGCGTGCACACGATGGGCTCTCCGTGCAGGTTCAGGCTGGTGTTGATTACAAGTCGCTCGGGCACATCGAGCAGCATCGCATGCAGGGCAGGATCATCTTCGCGACGCAGGACCTGAGCGCGGGTCGTGCCGTCCGCGTGCACCGCGCCTGGGGCAATCGACCTCATATGCTCCGTCGCCGGCAGCGCAACCGTCATGAAGTGAGTCATGGGAGAGGTCTCGGGCCCCCAACCGACCAGGAGTTTTTTCGCATCCTCAGCGAGGATGACTGGGCCGAAAGGCATGCGTGGGTCCCTACCAAGTCGTTCATTCAGACGAGCCCCGCGGCCCACATCGTTGGCCCGAAAGAGGAGAGACCGCGAACCCAGCGCCCTGGGACCAAACTCCATTCTGCGGGTGCAGCGGGCCACGACTTCGCCGGAGTTTAGGGCGCCTCGGACAGGCGCCGGATCCTCCGTGATAGGTAGCGGGGGAACTCGGACCGGGAGGGGAGCGCTCTCATCCCAGGCGAGGGGACCGATCCGGGCGTCTGTCATTCCTCGAATTTGACCACCCCGCGCTGCGCGCGCGGCGAGCGCGGCTCCTGCACAGAGGCCCGCGTCACCCATCGCGGGGAAGACAAAGACATCAAGGAGTCCGGCATTTGCCGCGACGTGTGCGATGGCTCGATTCAACGCGACGTTCGCGAAGAGTCCCCCCGCGAGCCGCAGGCGTCGACCCCCGAAGTCTCGGATGGCTCCACGAATGACGTCGAGCACGATGCGCTCGATGTGGGCCTGTAGGGCTGCGGCGACGTCGTTCTCAGGCTCCCCTCGCAGTCGCTCGACCAGCTCCTCCAGGCTTCCCTCGAGCCAGGGAAGCCCGTCGCGTAGCACCAACGTGCGCTCGAAGACTGCTCGGAGTCGGTCCGGATCGCCGGCGGCGGCTCGGGCGACCACCTTCCCTTCGTCTCCTTCGTGGAAGCCGAGCATCTGGGTCACGGCGCCAAAGACGATCGAGGCGCCGTGGGGCGCAGGAACTCGACGGCAGCGAGAGAGTCGAGGGTGAGATGAGAGGCCGCGCTGCAGTCGGTAGATCCCGCCGGAGATTCCATCGCCGAAGGCATCCATGGTGATGACAAGGGCATCATCGGCGCCTGCGGCGGCGCTCCATGCATGGCAGTCGTGATGATCAACCAGGCCAAATGGGACGTGCCCGAGACCAACATCGAGCAGCCGTCGACGCAGGATGCGCCGCGAGAGGCGTTCGGAGCTTCCCTCGGCGTAGCGCACGGCTGCTTGTGACCAGGCCGCGGCGAATTTGGAGCGGGAGCCCAGGGGTCCGCGCGCAGTCCCCGTTTGGGCATACCAACGATCGAGGAGTCGGAAAGGAACTCGACCGGACCGTTCGGCGATGGCGACCGCCTCAAGTCGCCCGCCTCGGGCGAGCCGCTCCTCCATGGCGAGTTTCACCGCGCGATAGGGAAACCCCGCTTGACGCTTTGTTCGGCTAAGCCGCTCCTCGGACACGGCCCAGGCTAGGTGACCTTCTTCGTCGACCAGCGCAGCGCCTCCATTGTGGCCGTCGCAGATCCCGAGGACCCAACTCATCTTCTTTGTAGGAATCTCAGCCTCTCGGAACGGGGGTGAGGCGTCGGACGAGGAAAGGGCCGAGAGCGAGCGCATCGAGGCCTGCTCCGAGGAAGGTGTCGATGGCCTCGGCGGGGGTGCACACGATGGGTTCACCGTGCCGGTTGAAGCTGGTGTTGACCAGCGAAGGAACGCCTGTGCGTCGATAGAACGCAGACAAGATGGCGTGTAGGCCAGGGTTGTCCTCATTTTGGAGGACCTGTGGTCGGGCCGTCCCGTCGACATGCACGACAGCGGCATGCTCGGGACCGACCTCTTTGGAGACGCGGAGAGCGACGGTCATGAACCGTGCGCACCACTGGGCCTGGCGCAGTCCCTCGAAAAGGCGCGGGGCTTCCGAGGCCAGTGTCACTGGCGCAAAGGGCATGTACTCAGAGCGGTCGAGTCGCGCGTTGAGCCACTCGTTGATCGCAGGGTCATCGGTGCGGGCGAGGATCGACCGATTACCCAGAGCTCTTGGTCCGTATTCAAGAGCGCCGTCGTAGCGTGCGACGACCGCTCCCTCGGCGAGCAGATCAGCGACATCAGCGCTGAGCTCTGACGGTCGCTCCACAGAGAAGCCGGGCCCGAGAGTTTCGACGGCTGCCGCACAGGCATCAGCGCCGAAGCTGGGGCCGAGAAATACGTGCCTCAGGGGGCGCGGCTGCAATCCTCGTGTCCGGGCCACGTGGAGAAGAGCGGCCCCAAGTGCGATCCCCTGGTCCGACATGGCGGGGTGGACAGAGAGGTTTTCGACTTCTTTCAGATCGAGCACTGCCCGGTTCAAGCTGACGTTCGCGAACACTCCACCGGCAAGCACTACGTTGGGACAACCCGTGTGCTCGATTGCTGCGCGAACGAAGGGGAGAACCGCTTCCTCCAGGACTTGTTGGGCTCCGGCCGCGACATCGGCCGGGTCCATGAGTCGGGCTTGTTGCCACACGCGGGCACGGGCATGGCGCTCGGAGAGGGGGGGGCCCTCGAAGCCGCGGCCATCGGCACGGGGCCGAAGGCGTGTTCGGAGCAGCCTCGATGCGTCATCGGGGCGTCCGCGCGCAGCCAGCCCCGTGACTTTGCCGGCTGTCATCGGATCGATGCCAAGAAGCGAGGCGACTTCGCCATAGAACTGGCCCGGTGAGTTCCAGGCCGAAGCCACCCAGAGCGGTTCGAGTCGGCCGTGACGGCCGTGAAAGGCGCGGGCGCACTCTCCGTCGCCCATGTTGTCGCAGGTGACGACTGTCGCTTCCGCCCACGGACCGCAGAAATAGGCAGACGCTGCATGGGACGCGTGATGGCCCACGAGGGTAGCGGCGCGGCCCAGCGCCCCCTTGAGAGCCCTTCGAGACACTGCGCGGGTTGTCACCCGCAGCGCGGCGCTGCGGAAGAGCATTTCGTGCCAGGCGAGATGAGCGGTCTGGAGCGGCGCGAGAAAGTCGCGCTCCCCGGAGGGCATGCGACCGCCAAGCACTCGAGGGAGGGGATGTAGCGGGTTCGCGGCGACGATGGCGGCGTGGGGATCGGAATGACTCCATCCTTGCTCCACGAAGTAGCTCAGGGATCTCGCCGGGAAGCCCGCTTGGTATTTCTGTCGCGTCAGTCGCCCCTCGGCAACGGCTCCCAGGATGCTCCCGTCGGTCTGGACGACCGCGGCGCACGCGTTTGTATCCTCGTGCAGGCCAACGACGAGAGATGTCATCGTGCGTCCCGTCGATGGTTGATCCCAAAGAGGATCGCGCTGACGAAAAGGGACGTCACGAGCAACAGCGTAAGGCTCATTGACGACCCGGCGCACCACGCGATCAAAAACGTGAGGAATGGCATCGCGAGCACGCCTACACCGAGCCCTGCTGCGATTCGCCAAAGGAGATCGCCATCATCTAAGAGCCTGACGGCAAGCCAGCCAGGGAGGAACAGGGCGAGTGCCCCGAGTGCGATGCCGAAAAGGAGCGTGCCCACGGGGGGAGTGTATCTGCTACCGATTGCGACGAATCCGGCAACCTAATCCCCTGTGTGGAGGTCCCGCGTGAGCGACGCAGCCTGGCTCATTCTGGAAGATGGACGGACATTCGAAGGTACAGCCTGGGGCTGGCGCGGAGTGCGTCTCGGCGAGGTCGTATTCAATACGTCCATGACGGGGTATCAGGAGATCCTGACGGATCCCTCGTACGCCGAGCAGATCGTCGTGATGACCGTGCCGCACGTTGGTAATTACGGCGTCACGGGGATGGATGACGAGTCCCGCGCGATCCAAGTGCACGGCTTCGTGGTGCGCGAATTGTCCCGGGTGGTGAGCAACCACCGCGCAGACGGCGACTTGAATACCTACCTCGACCGGGGCGGTGTTCCTGGCATTGAGGGGATCGATACCCGGGCGGTGACCCGTCACATCCGCTCTGCGGGTGCAATGCGAGGGATCGTCGGCAACGACGGGACCCCCCCCGAAGAACTGAAGCGTCGACTCGCGGACTACGCCGGACTGGGGGGGCTTGACCTTGCTGGCCGGGTCTCTTGTCGGGAACCATATGAGGTCGGTGGCGAGAGCCCGCGCCCGTACCATGTCGTCGCGGTGGACTTCGGGATGAAGCGAAACATCGCGCGGTTGCTCGTGTCGCATGGACCGGCGCGTGTGACAGTCGTCCCGGCGCATACCTCCGCCGAGGAGATCCTGGCGCTCTCACCCGATGGCGTCTTGCTGAGCAACGGTCCAGGAGATCCGACTCCTGTCGCTGCCTACGCGGCGGCTCAAGTAAATCAGATTCTCGGACGAGTGCCGGTCATGGGGATCTGCATGGGTATGCAAGTCCTCGGACTGGCTCTCGGCGGCTCCACGTACAAGCTCAAGTTTGGTCATCGCGGCGGAAACCAGCCAGTAAAGAACCTGCGCACGGGGATCGTTGAGATCACCTCGCAGAACCATGGCTTCGCGGTCAGCGCGGATTCGCTGGCGGACTCAGACGTCGAGATTACTCATGTAAATCTCAACGACGACACGCTTGAGGGCTTTGCGAGCAAGAAGGTGCCGGCGTTTGCGGTGCAGTACCACCCAGAGGCCAGCCCTGGGCCACATGACGCCGCCTATCTCTTCGACGACTTCTACAAGCTCATTCGCGAGTGGCAGCCGGCTCGAGGCGCGTGAACGGACGACCCCAGCCGCCCTCCGCGGTCTCAGTCTCTGAGCTTTCGGCTCGGGTACGTCACACCCTCACCCAGCATGTCGGCCGCGTCGTCGTCTTTGGGGAGCTGTCCAACTTCAAGGCGTACGGCGCCGGGGGGAACTGGTACTTCACGCTCAAGGACGCTGGGGCCCAGATCAAGGCCGTCATGTTCAGCCGTGACCGGCGATTCCTGAAGTACCGGCCTCGCGACGGCGATGAGATCCTCGTGCGTGGGCGCATCGAGCTCTACACACCCCGCGGGGACGTGCAGGTCATCGTCGATCGAATGGAGCCCTTGGGTGCGGGGAGACTCCAGGAGCAGTTCGAGAAGCTCAAGGCGAAGCTCGCATCTGAGGGACTGTTTTCGCGGGAGCGGAAGGTTCCCACGCCCCGTGTTCCGCGCCGCATCGGCATCGTGACTTCTCGCCAGGCTGCGGCCCTTCAGGACATCTTGCGCACTCTCCGTTTGAGAGACCCGACCCTGTCGATCACGCTCTCCCCCGCGCGGGTGCAGGGGAAAGGATCCGCGTCGGAGATCGCTGCTGCCATCGACCTTTTGAATGACCTGGGAACGGTCGAGGTGATTCTCCTGGCTCGGGGGGGAGGGTCTCTCGAAGACTTGTGGTCTTTCAACGAGGAGGTCGTCGCGCGGGCGATCGCTCGGTCACGTATTCCGATCATCTGTGGGGTTGGACACGAGACGGACGTGAGCATCGCTGACTTCGTCGCCGATCTTCGCGCACCCACACCGACTGGAGCTGCGGAGCGCGCAGTGCCGATTCGGCGTGATTTGGAGGCGGCTACCGCCGACCTTAGAGGTCGGCTCGTTGGCGCGACGGGGCGTGCGATGCAGCGGCGCAGTCAACGGATTCAAGAGCTTCGGCAACGCTTGCTGTCCCCACAACGCCGGCTCGAACTCGCGGCCCAACGTCTGGATGAATCCCAGGGACGCCTGCGGCGCGCCGTGACGCAGGGGATGAAGAGGCGACACGAGCGTCTGGCGGGTGCACGTCAGCGTCTCCAGGTGCGCAGCCCGGATCGAGACCTGGCGTTGCTCCATGGCCGCGTCGCTGCGGCGAGAGACCGTCTCAGTCATGCCATCGTCCTTGATCTTCGAGACCGCCGCCGCGAACTGGAAGGCCGGCGGCGACAGCTTGCCCTCGTCGGTCCTCTGCAGTCGCTCGAGCGCGGGTACGCGTTGGCGGTGGCGGGAGACGGCACGCTCCTGCGACGGGCCAGCCAGTTGACGCAGGGGGATCCAATCACCGTGCGCTTGCACGAGGGGGCGGTCGCATGCACGGTGCAGGAAGTTCGGAGCAGCGACGAACTCGATCTTTTAGGGAGACCACGATGACTCGCGTTCTACTGGCGGCGCTTCTCGCGCTGCCCTTGTTCCTCCTCTCTGGTTGCGGCGAATTGACCCCCTGTGAGACGGACCTCAACTGCGTGATCCTCTGCGAGTGCCCAAACGGGGGGGACGGCTTCTCATCGGGCTATCGCTGTCAGCAAGGTTTCTGCCGCGATGGTCACGAGGACGAGCGGGACTGTGAGCGCATTTGCCAGAACGTGGTGCCTGGCCTGGGAGACGACGACGACGTCGTGGACGACGATGATGACCTCGCGAACGACGACGACAGCGGGGACGACGATGACAGTGGAACCCTCCGGTGAGTCCGAGACGGGTTCTCTTGGTTGATGCCGACGTAAAGATCGCTCGCCTGGTGGAGTCCACCCTTCGCTTGAAAAACGTCGAGGCGATCGCGACAGAATCTGGGGAACAGGCGATCCACGCGCTCAGAGGCGTGGTTCCTGATCTCGTGATCAGTGACATCGCGCTTCCTGACCTCAGCGGTCATGACCTTCTCAGACGGGTGCGCTCATTGGCGGGTCTGGGCGAGTTGCCGTTCCTGTTTCTGACCAACAGGGAAGAGGCTGCAGAGCGGCTGCGCGCGAAGAGGCTCAAGAACACGACGTTCCTGCGCAAGCCCTTCTCAATCGATGAGCTGCTCGCCTTGGCGTTGTCGGTGTTGGACGACCCCTCGTCTCATTCGGAGGTCTCGGGAGACCAGTTCGGCAGCCTGCACTCTGGGGGGCTGCCGGACATCCTCCGCATGCTGCTGGTCCAGCGCGGGACGGGGATGCTTGTGGTGCAGCCGCCCGATGTAACGAGCTCGGCCACCCTGTTTGTGCGAGACGGAGCCGTGGTTGACGGCGAGTTTGGGCTTCTGGAAGGAGTCGACGCACTCTTTGGCGTCCTCCTCCATGAGAAGGCCCGCTATGCCTTTACTGTCGGTGTCTCGTCAAAGCGAGAATCCATCTCTGAGGTCACTCTGCCCTTACTGATGGAGGCCCACCGGCTCATCGACGAGGGCTACCTTCGGAAAATCGATCCTTCAGAGCCATCCGCGGCGCGCATGTTTTCTCATCTCGTCGCCAGTCAACGGGAGCCGACTCCACTTTGGAGCAATGAGCCTCCGTTGCTTCCGAGGGGAGGCAGTGTGGAGGCTCTCCAGGGCCTGGAGGAAGACTGGGACGACGAGGGTCTGGATACAGTCGAGTTCGCTCCGGGGTTCGTCACCGACGAGCTGGGAGCGCTCGAGTCTCAGTTCGATGACCCACCCCCATACGACGACGACGACGATGACGATGACGCGAGCCTGGGGACCATACTGATCTCCGCGATTGACGAGGACAACGTCACCGCCGTCGCTCTTATTGACGACACGCTCGCTGATTTGGATGTCGCCGCAGTCTTCGGAGAGAGCTCCAGGGGAGACTCTGCCGATGTGATGACTTTTTTCGAGGCGTTGAAGGCTTCTGCGCTGGAGGAGGTCCATGCGTACGCCCTCCAGTTGGGAACCCGGACGGGGCGTGTGATCGCCTCGAACATCCCCGAGGTGGTGCTGCGAGATACGGTCGCCTCGTTCTCGCAAGAGGCGATCGAGTTTGCTTCGAAGGATCCTGAAGGGACCTTGTTTGCGTTCTTGGATGCGGGGGACTTCTACGTTCTTGTCGTCGAAGTCGACCACTTACGAGTGGTTACTCTGCTGTTCGATCGCAGGCCAGAACCAGCCCATGTGCTGGCGAATATCAAGCCTCATTTGGAGGAGTACCGAGCCTCGCGGTAGAACAGCACTATGAGGTCCTCCATCAGGCATTGCCTTCTTCTCTCTCTGGTCTTTCTCGTCGGGCCTGCGTGTCAGGGGTCGACCCTTGTCGAGCCCAGCCCCGGGGCGAAGCCCCCAGTCTCCTCGTTTGCGTTTGCGCTTTCTGACGAGCCGCGGACCCTCGACCCTGGACTGATCACCGACACCTATGGCGGGTTCTTCGCCTCGAATCTCTTCGAAGGTCTTCTTGTCTGGGATGCAGCCGGTCAGAAGACGTTGCCTGGTGCGGCGGAGAGGTATGAGGTCTCACCTGACGGGAAGACTTGGACCTTCCATCTTCGTCGAGAGGGGATCTGGTCCAACGGCGATACGGTGACCGCGACCGATTTCCTCGTGGCATGGCGGAGGGTGCTCAACCCATCGTTTCAGTCCGACTACGCCTCACTGCTCTTTCCGATCAAAGGGGCCCGTGCCCTCGCTGAAGGACAAGAGGTGTCGGCGGCGACATTGGGAGTGGAGGTCCGCGATCGGTTCACTTTGGTGGTGACCCTCGAGAGTCCGACTCCGTGGTTCGACGCCATCGTGGCCCACCACGTGGCCTCGCCGGTGAACTCTGCGGCGCTCAAGCGACATGGGTATGCGTGGTGGCAACCAGGTCGAATTGTCGTAAATGGTCCATTCCAGTTGCATGAATGGACACCTGGAGAGTCCATCGTCTTGAGGAAGAACCCCTACTTTCATGGCGCGACGGCCGTGAAATTGCAGGAGGTCATCGCGAAGCTCGTCTCAGATCCAGAGGAGGTCGTCCGCCTCTACGAAGCCGGGGAGCTGCACTGGACGGGGAATGCGGGTCACCTTCCTCCGGGGCGTCTCAGTGAACTCGCGAGTCGGCCTGATGCACATTCCAGCGCCGAACTCGGCACGGCGTGGCTCTGGGTCAATATTGATGTCGCGCCCTTGTCTGACAGTCGAGTGCGTCGGGCCCTGAGCCTCGCTCTAGACCGGACTGTGCTGGCCCAGGCGCTTGGGCCAGGAGACCTAGTGACTGCCCGGATGGTCCCGTTGGGGATGCCCGATTACGTGCCACCAGATGCGCCGAAGCCCGGAGACGATGCTGCGAAAGCCCTCTTCGCAGATGCGGGCTTCCCTCGCGGCCGGGGCTTCCCCGGAATTGAGTTGGCGGTGGACTCGCGTCCGATCCACCGGCGGTTGGCGAAGGCGGTAGCGGAGCGCTGGACTCATGTGCTGGGGATCAAGGTCACGACGTACGAACGGAACTATGGGGCCCATGCGGAGGCGGTTCGCAACGGCGAGTATCAGATCGGCCGAGGCGGCTGGCTTGGGGACTACCCCGACCCCAGTTCTTTTCTCGAACTTCTCGAGAGTGACAACGCGCTCAACGCCTCTGGCTGGAGCGATGGTGGCTTCGATGCGTTGGTTCAGGAGGCGCGGCGCACCGACGATGCCTCCTCACGGCTCCGGCTCCTCTCACGTGCAGAGAGTCTCTTGCTCGAGCAAGCTCCCATCATTCCGCTGTACCACTTCGGGGCCCTCAGTCTGCTGAAGCCCTACGTGACAGGGTTCGTCGACAACCCGCTTCAAGTGCACCTGCTCCGTTACCTTGAGATGACGGATGAGGGCCCTTCGATGGGCGCTGGTTGAGACTCGTGATCGGTTGCTCCGATCACGCGGTCAGGGCGCGCAGGTGGCATCGAGATTGAACTCAGCTGCGTCACCGTTCTTTCCATCCACGATGATCCAGGCCACGTCTCCACTCGCAAGGTTGAAGGTCACCGACTCAGACGTACCCGCGACTAAGGTGCTGGATCCGAAGCAGGTGCTGTTCGTGACGTCTCCGCCATCAAGGACGATGAGATCCAGATCCTGAGTGGCGTCGCTCCAGGTCAAGTCCAGGGTCACGAGCCCCGGTTGACCGAGGGTCACGACGTATTCCCCGCCTTCCCAACCGCTCATCCCCAACTGGCATGCAGGGTATCCCCAGGCATTGTTTGTGAACGCGCCGTTGCCGATGGTGACGTCGAATCCGCAGCCAATGCCAGTGAGGAACATGACCGGACCCCCGGGGCCGCTTGTGGCGTCATCGTCGTCGCCAGTGGCGTCGTCATCGTCGCCAGTGGCGTCGTCGTCGTCGTCGCCTGTGGCGTCATCGTCGTCGCTTGTGGCGTCATCGTCGTCGCTTGTGGCGTCGTCGTCGTCGCTTGTGGCGTCGTCGTCGTCGCTTGTGGCGTCGTCGTCGTCGCTTGTGGCGTCGTCGTCGTCGCCTGTGGCGTCGTCGTCGTCGCCTGTGGCGTCGTCGTCGTCCCCCGAGCTGTCGTCGTCGTTGCTGACCCCGATGAGGTCATCATCGTCCCCGGCCCCAAACCCATTTCCGGATGCGGGGCAAGCAGCGAGGGGGAGGGCGAGTAGGGCGATCAGGAGTCGAGAGTCACTCATAGCGACCATTGTGCCCGAGACGGGAGAGGGGAGTCGGGGCCCTCTCGCTCACGATTGAGCGGGAGAGGCCCCCTGCCGTGATTCAGTCCTCGCGCTCGAAGACTGCGGCGGCGCCCATGCCACCGCCGATGCACATGGACACCACGCCGAACTTCGCGTCCTGCTTCGCCATCTCGTGGAGGAGTGTGGCCGTCATCCGGGCCCCGGTGCAGCCGAGGGGGTGTCCCAAGGCGATGGCACCACCGTTCGGGTTCAGCTTGTCTTCAGGGATCCCTAGTTCACGCTGGCAGTAAATGGCCTGGCTCGCGAACGCCTCGTTCACTTCGAAGACGTCGATGTCTCCAATGGTCAAGCCGATCTTTTCGAGCGCCTTTGGAATCGCCTTGGCGGGGCCGATCCCCATGATCTCCGGGGGAACCCCCACCACGCTGTACATGCGGAGCACCCCGAGAATGGGCAAGCCGAGCTGGTCAGCTTTTTCGCGGCTCATGACCACGGATGCGGCGGCTCCGTCGCTCACTTGAGAGGACGAGGCGGCGGTCACGCTGCCGCCCGTCTTAAACGGGGACTTCAGCTTGCCCAGGCCCTCCACGGTCGACCCGGGTCTGGGGCCCTCATCCGTGCTGAAGGATTTCTTGCCCACGGCACCACCCTGGTAGACGGTCGCGTTCACCGGAACGATCTCGTCCGCGTACCGATTGTTCGCCTGCGCTGCCAGGGCCTTCTCGTGCGATCTCAAGGAGAACGCGTCTTGGTCGGCGCGAGACACGCCGTAACGCTCAGCGACGAGCTCTGCCGTCAGGCCCATGCCCACATACACCTCAGGTCGCTCCACCACGAACTCGGGGTTCGGCAGGATGTGGTGTCCGCCCATGGGGAGCAGGCTCATGGATTCGACGCCGCCGGCCACGATCACGTCAGCCCATCCGGCCTTGATGCGTTCGGCGGCATGGGCGATGGTCTGGATGCCTGAACTGCAAAAGCGGTTGACCGTTTCCGCAGGTACTTCGTCGGGCAGGCCAGCCATCAGAGCTGCATTACGCCCCACGTTCAGGCCCTGCTCGGCTTCAGGGGTGGCGCAGCCGATGATGACGTCCTCGACGTCGGAGTCGCTGACGGCGGGGACTTTGTCGAGAGCAGCGCGGATCACCTGCGCCATCAAGTCGTCGGGTCGGGTCTGGGCGAGAGACCCTCGCTTGCCTTTACCGATGGCCGACCGCACGGCCGACACGATCACTGCGTCTCTCGGGTTCTTTTCGAAGTTCGCCATGGTGTGTTCCCTCTCTTGGGATCTCAAAGTGTCTGAAGTCTGCAGTTGTCCTGGGGGCTGTGGGTGCGCCTTGTCGGCGCGTGGCGGAGACCCTCTGGGGGCTCGACAGGCGAAACCTGCCTCCCCCCCGGGGGTGCACCGCTCCCAGCTAGTTCCTCAGGGGCTTGCCCTTCATCAGCATGTGCTGGATGCGGGCCTGGGTCTTTTCGGTGCCGCAGAGACTCACAAAAGCCTCTCGCTCGAGGTCCAGGAAGTGCTGCTCGCTGAGCTTCGTCCCGGGAGCGACGTCGCCACCGCTGATGACATGCGCGACCTTGTTGCCGATCAGCGCGTCGTGTTCGCTGATCTGCTTCGCCTGGACGAACCCCCAAATTCCCGCCGCGAGCTGCGCCTTCCCGGCGGTGCCGAGGGCGGAGATGGTGCGGGGACGGGGTGGGATGTAGCCAGACCGAACGAGTCCCAGAGCGACCTCTTTCGCGTCGCGAATCAAGAGCTCAGGGTTCATCGTGATCCCGTCGCTCGGACGGAGGAAGCCCATGTCTCGAGCCTCTTCGGCGCTCATGCTGACCTTCGCCATACCGACGTATTGGAAGATTTGCTGGAGGATCGCGCTGGTCTCCATCTTCACGCCCGCAGGCACGCTCCCAAGAAGACGGAAGACGAGCTCTTTGCAGCCTCCTCCGGCTGGGATCAGACCGACTCCTACTTCCACCAGTCCGGCGTACATCTCCCGAGAAGCGCGGGTCGCGGCTGAGTGCATGGCGACCTCGAGACCCCCGCCGAGGGTCAGGCCGTGGGGGGCGGTGACCACGGGCTTGCGGCTGTGCTTCGCGCGCATCAGCGTCTTCTGCAGACCATCGGTCAGGTCTTCGATCTGCTTCCAGTCTTGCTGCATCGCCGCGCCGAGCACCATGAAGATGTTCGCGCCAGCGGAGAATGCCTGCGGGTCCTGGTTGCCCACGACCAGGGCTTGCCAATCGTTGCTTCCCTCGAGCTCATCGAGGGCCTCTCCGTACAGCCCGATGATGTCTGCGTCGAGCGAGTTCATCTTCGTGTGGAATTCGAGGCCCAACACCCCGTCTCCGAGGTCAATGAGCGAGGCCCCCATGTTCTCTTTGACGACGAGACCCTGTTCCTTGAGATCCCGGAGGACGACTGCGCCTCTGGGGAGCGACTCAGCTACGAACTCTCCGTCGCCCGTCGCGTCGAAGTACTTGCTGACCCCTCCGTCACGGGAGTACCAGCTGCCGGCGGCGACCGCCTTCTCAACGATGGCGGGAATCTCCCGTCCCTCGGCCTTCATTCGCTCGACGGACTCTGCAACGCCAATGGCATCCCAGGTCTGGAACGGACCCTGGTCCCAGGCGAAGCCCCAGCGCATTGCGCGGTCGATGTTGCTGACATCGTCAGCGATCGTGCCGAGCAGATGCGCGCTGTACAGAAGGACATCCGCGGTGATGTCCCAGGCAAACTTGGCGGCGTCGTCATCTTGAGCGAGGAAGGTCTTGACCCGCTTGCCCACCTCGTCGATGTCTCGGACTGCCCCTGTCGACGCGAAGCGCACTTTGCTCTTCTCGGCGTACTCGAGGGTCTCGAGGTTCAACGCGAGGATGGTGCGCTTACCAGCTGCGTCCTTGCTTTTCTTGTAGAAGCCTCCGCGGGTCTTGTCTCCCAGGATGCCTGCGTCCAGCATCTTCTGGAGGAACGGCGGGACATCGAAGGCCTTGCGGAAGTCGTCGTCAGGGAGGTTCTCGCGGCAGTTGGCGGCCACGTGAGCGAGCGTGTCCAGCCCGACGAGGTCGGCGGTCCGAAAGACAGCGCTCTTGGGTCGGCCGAGTGGCTTACCGAAGATTGCATCCACCTGCTCTACGTTCATTCCGTACGAGGACATCTTGTGCAGGATCGCCATCATCCCGTACGTCCCGATTCGGTTCGCGACGAAGTTGGGGGTGTCGTTCCCCACCACGATCCCCTTACCGAGACTCTCCTGGCCGAAGGCAGCGAAGTCCGCGAAGACGGAAGGGTCAGTCTCTGGACCTGCGACCATCTCCAGCAGATGCATGTACCGCACGGGGTTGAAGAAGTGAGTCACGAAGAAGTTCTTTCTGAACTCCTCGGGTGTCCCTTCGGTCATCGCCGCGATCGGGATCCCGGATGTGTTCGATGTGACGATTGTGCCCGGTTTGGCGTGCTTCCTGACGTTCTCAAACACCATGCGCTTGATGTCTAGGCGCTCGGTGACCGCCTCAACGATCCAATCGCACTCGGCGTAGCGGTGCAGATCTGTCTTGAAGGAGCAGGGCTCGATGAGAGAGACGAGGTCAGGGTGCAGAAGAGGCGCAGGCTTGTGCTTCAGCAGTCCCTTGACGTTGTCGACGGGGCTCTCGAGGTCAAAGACCAGCGAAGGGATGCCTGCGTTGGCGAGGTGGGCAGCGATGCCCGAGCCCATTACGCCGCTGCCGAGGACCGCGACCTTGGAGATGCGGATCGTCATGAACAAAAAGCTCCAAAAAGGGGGAGGGCGCGAGCCTTCCCGGTGATTCTGTCGGTGGACGAGATCTCATCCACCACGCTGAATGAATGGTCATTCAGGGAGCGGGAGGGTACTGCCCAATCCGAGACCTCGCAATGCCCAAGGAGAGTCCTTTGCAGCGATGACCGATCTCGCGCATGGTCGATTTTGGTGGGAGCGAGTACGCTGAGGACGGTCGTTCTCAGTGAGGGGACATCAGGGTCGTAGGGCCCGGAGGTGCGTGATGAACGTGGTTCTGTTGGACTCTCAGTACGACCTGCGTCGCTACCCCTTCGCGCATGAGGTCGCGCCAAACCTCCTTCCGATCGTCGAGACCCCTCTGTTGGGGCGGACCGTGGCCTGGCTCCGTCAGGCGGGCGCACGAGAGATCGCGCTTGTCAGTCCGCGGAACCCGGCAGACGACTTCGAGTTGGCGCGCGCTGTCGTGGACTACCAGTTGCGCCCCGTCGCCTCGCTCGGAGAGGCACTGGACCGTTCGCGCCGGCAGCTCCGCCTCGACGAACTCCTCCTCGTGATGGAGCCTAACCTGCACAGGCTGCCCGACTTCTCGGAGCTCCTCGAGCGTCACATGATCGGCCGGAATGCGCTGACCTACGTCCGGGGAACCCACGTCGACGGTCCCGGTAGGTACACGTTCGGGTCGCCAGTTCTGGCGCTGGCCAGCCCTGTGGTGTCTCGAATGATGCGCTTCGATGACCGGCCTCGTCCCTTGGAGCACATGCTCCAGACGGTGCGTGCGCGTGGTCTGGGCGTTGGCAGCGTGGAGCCGGACAGACGCGTCACAGTGATCGACAACAGCTATGCGCTTTATCACGCAAACCTTCACATGCTGACGCCGCAGTTTTTGCAGCGCAGCGCCAATGACCATGGTCTGACGCAGCGCTCCGAGAATCTCTGGGTGGGGCGGAGTGCGCGG
>Ga0315320_10001278_pt1 | contig 20937 bp, 9 predicted proteins | sample M140m21515metaG_FD_203458 | JGI IMG/M metagenome (GOLD analysis project Ga0315320, IMG submission 203458) | Ammonia-oxidizing marine archaeal communities from Monterey Bay, California, United States - M1 40m 21515 | ecosystem: Environmental > Aquatic > Marine > Coastal | place: USA: California... | reverse complement strand
GCTTGATGTTCCACCCCGCGATCTCCTGGTGGTAGAGGCTCGCATGCGCCGTCGCCTCGTGGAGATCGGTGAGGGGGTCATTTACGTATCAGACAGGTATCTGGAGGCGGATCGCCTCTTTTGGCGGTACCACGATGTGCATTTCGCCCGAGCGGTCTTGGCGACGGATATGGAGCCTTCCGTGCTGATAAAGGAGTCAGCTCAAGTCGCTGATTTCGTGCTCGACGCGTTGTCGTGGGAGTTCGTAGGGGACTACCTCGAGGCTCGCTGGAGAAACCATGTGGGGCTACGCGGGCTTCTGCAGCGGTTCGCCTTTTTTCCGCAAGTAGAGTCTCTCCTGGAGACTCCAGCGTTTCCGTTCGCCGACCAGATCTTCGATAACCCTTGGATCGTGGACCCCCTCGGTTCGGATCTGCGTCGGTTCAACCGACCCCTGCGCTCGGGACGGACTCTCTCCCTTCGACTGGATGACCGAGTGGGCAGCGCGACGAAGCGGCAGACCATGCTCAGGTCGCTTCGTGGGGGCTCTGACTCTCCCTTGTTGTCTGCGATGGCCGCGGACTCTGGGGTGGACGTCTCAGATCTCGTGAAGAGCTGGTCGGGGGAGGTGCCGAGAGTCGATTTCCGCATCGCGTCGGTGAAGCGCTCCCGCACCCCGGAAGGCTTGCATCGGACGAGCGTCACCGTGCGACGCGACGAGCTCGAAGGGAGCCCGCCGGAGGAGCTCGTAGAGATTCGACTCTCTCGCGGCCTGATGCGCAAGAAGGGTCAAATCACCCTGCGTTGGCAGGGGAGAGAGGAGTCGGCCTCCTGGGATGTGTTGAGCGCGAAGCGAATGGCGGTCGTGGAGATTGACCCGCAGGCTCGGCTTACCGAACTAGATGAGAACGGTCTGAACTTACGTCAGGATAATCGCCGTCCTCAGGCGCTTCGGGTGAGCGGGTTTGGCTACGCAGGCCTGTCGATCACGGGTCAGGGCTTCGACGCATATGGCTTGCTGAACTTCCGGCCGAAGCACAACACCAGACACCAGGTGAATCTGCGGGCGTCGACAAATGAGCAGTCCATCGGCGGCGGGGGCCTGACCTATGCCCATTACTTCGGGCCGCCCCGTTGGGGACTGAGCTTGAAGCATCGGGTGGTCTTTACGGCCGACTTTGTCTGGCTGAACCAAAACTTCCGTCCGACCGATGCGCCACTCCTAGCTGAGCTCTCGGCTGGCTACGTGTACGAGACGCGCTCCAACAGTTTCATGCCTACGCGAGGTGGGCGCTTCGCTGCCACGATTTTCGCTGGGAAGGATTTCTCCCTGAAGAGCGATGGTCTCCGCACAATTCAGGAATCGGGCTTTGTGGGGGCCGATGTTCAGGTCATCCGGCTCCTCAAGCTCCATCCGTTCCACGTCCTCGCTCTCCGTGGCAAGGCAGGGTTCGTCCTTGGCAACGTGAAGCACAGCCAGTTCACGGTCGGGGGAAACAGCGACCTTCGCGGCACCCCAGAGAGGTTCGAGGTCACTCCCGCGAGGGCCCTCGGCGTCGTCGAGTGGCGCCACCTCTTCTTTAAGGACGCCGACTTACCTCTCCCGTTCCAGCGCGTCAGAGGCCTTCAAGGGTCGTTGTTTCTCGAAGGCTCGATTGCAGCGAAGAGCCTCACTGAGGTCCCGAGCGTTCGCGACCTGCACTTTTCGGTCGGCTATGGGTTCCGCTGGTTTGTGGACTGGCTTGGAGTCCTACCAGGCGCGTGGGGAATGGACTTCGCCTGGTCACCGGGGGTCCCGCCAGGCCTCCTTCCTGTCGCCTTCTCTCCTGACGAGTGGCCGGAAGTTCCCTTTCAGGTGTACTTCGTCGGCTCCCAAAGCTTTTAAGGAAACCATGCGTATTTCCCTGATGCTGTTCGTCCTCGCGGTGTTCTTCTCTGGCTGCGCGACGACCAGAGCGCACCGCTCGGAGGGCGCTGTCCGGAGCGTGATCGAGAGCGCGACCTCCCTTCTCGGGGCAGATCGCATCAGACATCGCGGAAAATCGTATCGATCGGACTGCTCTGGTTTCGTGACCGCGACCTACGCGGGAACCAGCGTGGAGTTGCTCAGACCCGGTGTCAGAGGCGCCTCGGCCACCGAAATGATGTTCCAGACTCTCAAGGAGCGAGGTCAGCTTCGGCCGGACAGTCGGCTCCGTCCAGGCGACTTGCTCTTTTTTCACAACACGTGGGATCGGAACAAGAACGGTCTGCGCGATGACCCCTTCAGCCATGTAGGAATCGTGCACACGGTGGACTCTGACGGGACCACTTCCTTCTTTCACTACGCGTCCGGTCGGGTAAAGCGCGCAGTCATGAACCTTCGACACCCTCAGGAGGCGCGGAACCCAGACTCAGGGAAGACCTGGAACTCAGCGATCCGGAGAGGGCGAGGACGGGTTCTGGCTGGGCAATTATTCTTTCGTGCCGGCCACCCGCTTTGATCCGTGCTTTGAATCCATAAGTCCCTCATGTTTACGACGGCTTACGTCGATTTTGAGCCAGCCAGGGCAACAGGAAGCCCGACCAGATTATGCAGTCTCCCTGGATCCCCCTTGCCGCCATGGGGTATGACCTCCTCCAGTCCCGATTCGTGTGCCCTGTGAGCGGGGAGCTTCATGCGTACGCGAGATCGGATGGAGGATTCGATGGTGTCCTGTTTGCGCTCACTTCTTGTTGCTTCTGCAACCGTCGCGGCACTCGTACCAGCTTCAGCATTGGCCCAGGGTGGCCCTGACGCGAGCGGGTATGTGTGGTCGACTGCTACCTACGACTTCGTCGTGCTCGACCCCAACTCTGGAGGCCTCGGCGTTGCCGAAGTCATCACGGGATCAAACTACGAACTCGACGTAGCTTTGCCGTGGGCCAGTGGTTTCCCGTTCTATGGGAACTCCTACAACGACATCACCGTGTCTGAAGAAGGCGCGCTCCAGATGGGTGCGGGTGGTGACATCTTCACCTCGAACGGCGCGTTCCCGGACACGAGTTCTGCATCCCCGGACATTGCCGTGTTCTGGGACTCCCTGGACGGATGGAACGCAACGACGTCCGCACCAAACGGCGGGGTGTTCACGTACTACGACGCGGTGCTGGACCGCTTCATCGTGTCCTGGGAGAACACGTCCGAGGGTGGCGACGACGCGACATTGTCGTTCCAGGTCCACCTCTACGGCAACGGCGACATCTCGATGCACTACGCGGATGTCACCAGCGAAGACTTCATCACGCCGTCCACCGGAGTGGACTTCAACAGCTTTGGCGGCAGCGCCACCGTGGGAATTCAAGATTTCACGGGGAACACGGCCGGAGCCGGGAACGCACTCTCCGTCTCCTACAACTCCCCCGTGCTCGTGGACGGGGTGACCGCATTCAGCATCACGCAGTGCGTCGACCTCGACAACGATGGCGGGTACGATGCCGCTTGCGGCGGCGACGACTGCGACGACGGAGACCCCCTCGTCTTTGCCGGCCAGGTTGAGGTTTGCTCTGACGGAGTCGACAACAACTGCAGCGGGTATGACCAGGTCACGGACCAGGACCTCGACGGCTCCTTCAACATCGCCTGCGGCGGTGATGACTGCAACGACCTCGACGCCCTCATCAACCCCACCACCGACACCGACGGTGATGGCTCCTTCTCTTGTGACGACTGCGATGACAACGACGCCGCCTTGTTCCCCGGGAACACCGCCGTGGAAGTCTGCGATGGTTTCGACAGCGACTGTGTCACTGCCAGTTCCGTGGGTGCCACGGGCACCAACTCCTACGGTCCCGGCACCAACCGGTCCCGCGGCGGTTACTTCGTGGCGACGGACAACGGAACGTTGACCGCTCTCGGCTACACGGCAGACGTTCCTGTCGGCGAAAGCATCACGTTCGGCCTGTACGAGGGTGCGACCAGCAGCGGCCCCTGGACCTTGCTGACCACGGCGACCCATGTCTCGTCGGCCGCCGGGTTTGAGAACCGGGTGTCTGGCCCGATCAGCCAGCAGGTGACCGCCGGCACCAACTACGCCCTCGGCGTATTTTGGACGACCGCAAACGTCACCTACGGCTACGTGAGTCCGAGCCAACTGCCGCAGGTCGGTCCTCTGGTGACCATCACTGGCGGGATTGGCAGCAGCCTGGGCGGGGACTCCTCCCCAGCCGCGTCCTACACGTCTCTTCAAAACAGCTCCACCCAGTACGCGATCCAGATTTACGGCGAAATTTTTGGAGCGGACGCGCCCGACGAGCTGACAGACGCTGACGCCGATGGCGTCACCGAGTGTCTCGGCGACTGCGACGACAACGACGCAAGCGCGGTGCCTGGCGGCATCGAGTTCTGTGGTGACGGCGTAGACAATGACTGCTCCGGCGCCGCCGATGACATCGACGCTGACCTCGACGGCGAGTTTGCCGTCCTCTGTGGAGGGGTGGACTGCAACGACGGAGACGCGACCATCAACACCGCGGCGGCGGAGCTCTGCGACGGCGTCGACAGCGACTGCGACGGACTCGAGGACGGACAGGACTTCGACGTCGACCCGACGTTGGTCGTCCTCTCGGGCGCCAACCTGGTGAACCAGGCCACGGGCACCGTGACGGACACCATCACCCTCGCTGGCGCGACCAGCCCTATCCTCGACGTCAACGTGACAGTGAACGTGGACCACACGTGGGACAGCGACCTTGAGATCACGCTGACTTCGCCTGCTGGCACGTCGGTCTTCCTCACTGGCGGCAATGGCGGCCAGGGCGATGACTACGCCAACACCACGTTCGACGATGAGGCGACTTGCGCCATCGACGATACGAGCTGTGCGAGCCCCCCCTTTACCGGTTCGTTCATGCCTGAGAACCCGCTCTCTGTCCTTGACGGTGAGGCTGGTGACGGCATCTGGACCATCTTGGTCGATGACACCTTCGGCACCCAGGGCACGTTCCTGGACTGGAGCATCGAGGTCACCACCGGGACGGCGCTCCCAGACGGCGATGGTGACGGCTGGGTGAACAACACGGTCTGCGTGCTCGGCGGTGACTGCGACGACGCGGATGGGAGCGTCTTCCCGGGCGCTGCCGAAATCTGCGGCGACACCCTCGACCAGGACTGCGACGGCGTGGACCTCCTCGACGACATCGACCTCGACACGTTCGGCAGCGTCGCTTGCGGCGGGACCGACTGTGACGACAACGATGCGAACGTGTTCGACGGCAGCGACTTCGACCTCGACCTCGCCCTCGGTTGCCAGGACGACTGCAACGACAACGACGCGACCATCGGCCCTCTGGGGGTCGAGGTCTGCAACGACGGTATCGACCAGGACTGCGATGGGGTCGACCTCGGCGCCGGCGCCGTCGACAACGACCTTGACGGTGAAACGACCTGCACCGACTGCGACGACACGGACCCCACCGTCAACGCGGCGGCAACCGAGGTGTGCGGCGATGGCATCGACAACAACTGCTCCGGCGTGGCTGACGACGTGGATGCGGACGCGGATGGTGACACCAGCGTCGAATGCGGCGGCGGTGACTGCGACGAGGCGAACGCCCTCATCAGCAGCCTCGCGGTGGAGACTTGCGACGGTGTCGACGAGAACTGCGACGGTGTTGAGGACGGCCAGGACTTCAGCCTGGCTCCGCCGAACCCGTTTGCCCCGAGCAGCTCGCCTGGTGCGGCTGTCAGTAACAGCCTACCGCCAACAGAGGACACGATCACCGTGGCGACGGGCTCGACTGACGTCATCAATGACATCAACCTGACGCTGAACATCGACCACACGTGGGACGGCGATATGGAGATCGTGTTGGCCTCGCCGGCGGGCACGGCGGTGACGGTTCTCGCATCGGGTACGCTCGGGAACGATGACAACCTGTCCGACACGGTGTTCGACGATCAGGCTGCCGCCGGGATCACGTCTGGCACCGCTCCGTTCTCGGGTAGCTTCATCCCAGACAATCCACTCTCGGCTTTTGACGGCGAGGCGATCGATGGTGTCTGGACCCTGACGGTCACCGACACCGCAGGCGGTGATGACGGAGTGCTCAACAACTGGACGTTGTCCATCAACAACCCGGTGATCTCCACTGATCTTGATGGGGACGGTTGGATGTCCGCGAGCCTCTGCTCCTTCGGCGACTGTGATGACGACCCTGCACTCAACCCGGACGCAGCGACGGTGAACCCCGGTGCGGATGAGATCTGCGGAGACGGAATCGACCAGGACTGCGACCTCGCGGACCTCGTAGCTGACGTCGACCTGGATACCTACAGTTCAGTGGCTTGCGGCGGCAATGACTGCGACGACGCGGATGCGACGATCAACGCCGGTGCCGCCGAGGTCTGCAATGACGCGGTCGACAATGACTGCGACGAAGCAACGTTGGATGTCTTTGATGTAGACGGTGACGGTGTCGACTGCATCACCGACTGTGATGACGCAGACGCCCTCTCGTACCCGGGCTTCTACGAGCTCTGCAACGACGGCGCGGACAACGACTGCGACGCGGCCACGCCAGACCTGAATGACGCTGATGGCGACGGGGATGACTGTGTCGTGGACTGCGACGACACGAACCCGCTGTTCGGACCCAGCCAGCCTGAGCTGCTTTGCTCGGGAGTGGACGAGGATTGCGACTTCGGAGTGACCACCCCGGACATCGATGACGGTGACCTGGATGGCTTCGACTGTGACGAGGAGTGCCTCGACACCGACGCAGCGGTGAACCCCGCCGCGCTCGAGGTTGCATGCGACGGTCTGGACAACGACTGCGACCCCGCGACGGACGGCGAAGTCGACGTCGACCTCGACGGCTCGACCTGCGGGTTTGACTGCGACGACAACGAGCCCCTCGCTTTCCCGGGCAACACAGAGGCTTGCAACGATGCAATCGATAACGACTGCGACCCGTCGACAGTGGATGCATTTGACCTGGACCTGGACGGAGTGACCTGCATCACCGACTGCGATGACAACGATCCGTTGAGCTTCCCTGGAGCTCCCGAGATTTGCGCAGATGGCATCGATCAGGACTGCGACCAGAGCACCGACGAGTTGGCGAACGACAGCTACGCGCTCTCAGATGATGACTCGGTCCTCATCGACCTCTGCGGGTTCTCCTTCCCCTTCTGCGGGACGGACTGGACCGACGTGTACGTGTCCTCCAACGGACGCTTGACCTTCGGGTTCAACTCGGGCGAGCACACGGAGTCGAGCGCGATTTTCCTGGCCGAAACGCCGGAGATCGCGGCTTTCTGGAACGACTTGGACCCATCCGCTGGTGGAACGGTCGAGGTCGAGGAAGTTGCTGATACTGGTGTCGGCGCTTCGCTCATCATCACGTACACGGATGTCCCCGAGCTCGGCGTGGTCGGGTCTGCGAACAGCGTCACCATGACTCTGTTCGATGACGGCACCGCGAACTTTGTATACGGCGGGCTGAGCATGGATGACGGACTCGTCGGTTTCTCCTGCGGCACCGCAGGCGACATCATCGAGACGGACATCTCCGAGTACGAGATGGCCCCGAACGCGTGGGCTGTTGGACAGGGCACGGAATCGGCGGTCTACGAGGTCTTTACGGACGTCAATCCCAACGACCTCGACAGCATGACCGTGGACCTCTGCCTGACCGGCGGTGACGACCTTGATGCTGACGGCTGGACTGATACCTGTGGTGACTGCGATGACGCCGAGGCCGGGACCTTCCCTGGCAGCGACGAGGTTTGTGGTGACGGCATCGACCAGGACTGCGACGGCACAGCGGACAACGCTGACCTCGACGGTGACGGTGAGGTGGACGTAGCTTGCGGCGGCGACGACTGTGATGACGCAGACGAGCTGATTAACACGGCCGCGACCGAGATCTGCAACGGCATCGACGACGACTGCGATGGCTCCCCTGAGGATGGCGGCGCGGACGACGACGGTGACGGCTTCCTCATCTGTGGTGGCGACTGTGACGACTCGAATGCCGACATCAATCCCGATGCGGTTGAGGTATGCGACCAGGTCGACAACGACTGCGACGGCGCGCTCGATAACGGCTTCACGCCGGACTTCGATAATGACGGTCAGGTCTCAGAGGATTGTGCCGGTGAGGACTGCGACGACACCAACGATTCGGTGTTTGTCGGGGCCATTGAGGTCTGTGACCTCGCGGACAATGACTGCAACGGTCTGGTCGACGAAATCGACGTGGACGAAGATGGCTTCATCGACGGCAACTGCAACGGTGACGACTGCAACGACGCCGATGCTGCGGTGAACCCTGGTGCGACCGAGGTTCCCTACGACGGCATCGACAACGACTGCAGCGAAGGCGACGTGGTCGACGCGGATGGTGACGGGTTCTTCGGCGGAGAGGGTGGCAACGACTGTGATGACGGCGACGCGGCCATCAACCCTGATGCGGAGGAGATCTGCGACGACACGATCGACAACAACTGCGACGGTGGCGCGGACAAGGGGGACAAGGACAACGATGTCCCCGCCGACGCCGTCTGCTCTGCTTGTAACTGCAGCAGCTCGCTGGTGGACGCTGATGCGCCCACTGGCTCTGCGATGCTCTTCATCGGCCTTATGGGCGTGATGGGGCTGCGGCGCCGCCGCCAGTAGCAAGCAAAGACGTAGAGTAAGACCCGAAGGGGAGAGCCGAGAGGCTCTCCCCTTCGTGCTTGGGGCTTGTGTCCTTCGGGGATACGGAGGTTCGTGCTCCCCTCTCAGCAAGTGCTGCTGGTACAACATCTCTATGGATCTGCGGCCCATCTGTCTCTCGTTCGTCCTGCCCCTCCTCTCCCCTTCAGTCGCGCTTGCTCAGGCCGGGCCTGACGCCGCGGGGAATGTCACAGGGCCAATCACGAATGACTTTCTTGCCCTGGATGGCTCGGACGGTGTGACTGGGACCCCGTTATCCCCCGGAGCGGATGGCTCGTCGGATGTGACGCTCCCGTTCAGCTTCGCCTGGTACGGAGGGAACACGACCGTGGCGTCGGTGTCCGCGAATGGAGCACTCCGATTTGGTGGGGGCCTGACGGTGTCGGAGAGCAATCAATCGTTGCCAACGTCAAGCGGGGACGGTCCCGACGTGGCTGTGTTCTGGGACGACCTGGATCCGAGCGCAGGGGGCGCAGTGCGTTGGTACGAGGATACGGTCGCAGGTCGATTCATCATCTCCTGGGAAGACGTCCCGCACGGTACCGGTGTCGGAGCGGTGAGCTTTCAAGTGCAACTTTTTGTCGACGGCACGTTGCAGTTCCATTGGGCGGACACCCAATTCGGTGACGCTTTGTACGATGGAGGGCTGTCTGCCACCGTCGGTATCCAGGACGTCCTTGGAGGGACGCAGAGCGCAGGGAACGCTCTTGAGCACTCCTTCAACGCCGGAGGAGTTCTGGACGGCACCGCGATTTATGTCGGGCCTTGCGCGGCAGATGTCGATGGTGACGGGTTCGTCTCAGTTCTCTGTGGGAGTGGTGGGACCGATTGCGACGATTTCGACGCCTCGCGATACCCAGGAGCGCCGGAGGTCTGCGATGACAGCCTCGACCAGGACTGTGATGGAGTGGACCTGGTCGGAGATGTGGATATGGATGGATTTACCAGTCTGATCTGTGGTGGGACTGACTGCGATGACAGCGATGGACTCGTGAATCCGATCATGGCTGAAGTGTGCGCCGATGCCGTGGACAACGACTGCGATCTCCTGACGCTGGACCTCTTCGATAGCGACGCGGATGGCGTGGACTGCTCAGTGGACTGCGACGACGAAGATGCTGGGATCGCGCCGGGGCTGGCAGAGGTCTGTGACGACTCCATTGATCAGGATTGTGATGGTGTGGACCTCCAGGGCGACCTCGATGCTGACTCGTTCTCTACCCCGGTCTGTGGTGGGGGAGACTGCGATGACGGAGATGCCCTTACGTATCCCGGAGCGCCAGAGTTTGTGTGTGATGGCGTGGACCAGGCGTGCGATGGACTCGGAAATGAAGAAGACGCAGATGCTGATGGGTACGCCTTGTGTGATGACGACTGCGATGATGCTGACCCCACCTCCTGGCCGGGAGCGCCAGAGCTATGTGCCGATTCGGTTGATAACGACTGCGATGGAGTGACCGACGAGTTAGCCGATGATGACTATCTGCTCGTGGATGACGGGTCGATGACCTTCCAGCTCTGTACGTTTTCTTTTCCGTTTTGTGGAGAGAGCTTCGATAGCTTTACGTTGCATAGCAACGGTCGCGTGACCTTCGGTGACGCGGGCGGTGGGGGCTTCGTTGACGGAAGTGGGGCCGACGTGACGTCAGCTGGATCGGTGAGCGATCTTCATGGTGACGCGCCTCAATTGGCGTTCCTTTGGAGTGATCTCGACCCCACGATCCTCGGGTCGGTCCACGTGGAGGAGGACAGCACAACATCGAACCTGGTCATTACGTTCGATGGAGTCACTCAGAACCCGAGCTGGCCTGGTGCGGTGCTGGGTGGCAACACGGTGGAGGTGTCCTTCGGCGCGACCGGGGTGGCGACGTACGACTACGGTTCGACTGCGGGTGAATTAGCGATCGTCGGGTGGTCTTGCGGAAGCGCGAATTCGGTGTCCCTCGATCTCAGTGAACCGGAGCTGCCCGATGGGGTGGCTCGGATCGGTCAAGGGAATGAGACAGCGGTGTTTGAGGTGTTTGGCGCCCCCGGCGGCGCTGGAGCTGCGCTGGACCTCGAGAATCAGGTGATCTCTTTTTGTCTGACCTCAGGCGTCGACGCGGACTCAGACGGCTGGAGTGACCAATGTGGCGACTGCGATGATGCGGATTCCACGGTGTTTCCGGGCGCAGCAGAGCTGTGTGACGGTGTGGACCATGACTGCAATGGTGTGGTGGACGATGCTGACAAAGATGACGATGGGTACATCGCGAGTGCATGCGGGGGTGTGGACTGTGACGACACAGATCTTCTCACCAACCCGAGTGGCATAGAGACTTGCGATGGGCTGGACAACGACTGCGATGGCCTGCCCGAATCAGGTGGGGAAGATCAGGATGGCGACGGTTGGTTGGTCTGTGGTGGAGATTGCGACGACGCTCGTTTCGATGTGAACCCTGGGGCCATCGAAATCTGTAACGAGGTCGACGACAACTGCGACTCGTTTATCGATGAGGGTTGGGACCGGGATCAGGACAGCGACGGAACGGTCAACGAGTCATGTGGTGGTGATGATTGCGATGACCTGGACCCGGAGGTCTCTCCTCTCGCAGATGAGGTCTGTGACGGCAAGGACAACAACTGCGACGGTGTGTCAGATAACGCGGACCTCGACGAGGATGGATTTTTTGACGAGGCCTGCGGCGGCGATGACTGCAACGACACGCGTCCACAGATCTTCCCCGACGCGGACGAGATCTGTGACGGCAACGACAACGACTGCAACGGCTTCGAGAACGACGTCGACCTGGATGGCGACGGTGAAATCGACGCCAATTGTGGTGGTACAGATTGCAATGACGGTGACCCCGCCGTGAATACATTGGGGTCAGAGGTTTGCGACGACGGGGAAGATAACGATTGCAACGGCGGGACCGACCAGGGCGGTGAGGAACAAATCGGAGACCCCGAATGCACCGGGTGCTCCGTCGCCTCCTCCGTGGGAAAGGCTCCAGCGTCCACTGGATGGTTGGCTGTGGTGTTGTGCGCTCTCTGTGCCCTGCGAAGGCGCCGGCCGCTCCCTACACTCCGAGGGTGAGCGAGACGCCCCGCATTGATTATGACGCTCTTTGGCGCGGTCCCTGGCGAGACGCTGCGGCTCGGGGCCCTGGTTTCAGGTCCCGTTACGCGACCTTGCTTCGGCTGATGGGGCGTCACGGAGCTGCGGGACGGTTCCTTGAGGTGGGGGCCGGCAATGGTGCATTTCTGCCGATCCTGCACGCACGGTTTCCCTGGTTGGAGATCTCGGCTCACGATGGGAGCAAGGTGGCCCTGGAGACACTTCGAGGGCGCCCAGAGGTGGCGGAGGCCTACGATGGGGATCTTGGATCGGGGCTCGACCTCGGGCGAGCCTTCGACGTCATCGTATGTAGCGAGGTGCTTGAGCACATTGAGGATCATGCGGCAGCGCTCGATGCCATCGTGCGTCACCTCCGTCCAGGGGGTCGCCTCTATCTATCCGTGCCGCTTCGTCGGTCGCTTTGGACCCAGGTGGACGATGCTGTCGGGCATGTCCGCCGCTACGACCGAGGAGAGCTCGCTGGAATGTGCAGGGGTCAAGGTCTTCAGATCCTCGATGATCTCTCCACTGGGTTTCCTGTGTACAACGCGTACTACCGAGCCCTGGGCCGACGGAGTCCTGAAGAGACCATGGCCGAAGCACGAAGGAGTCCTGCGACGACTGTGATCGCTGGCGCGCTCGCGGCAGTTCTCACCGCCGAAACACGATTTTCAACTCCATTTGGAGGGCGAGGGTTTGTCGTTGCTCGTCGTGAGATTCGGAGGGGAGAGTGACTCTGCTGCTCGAGGTTCAGGGCGTCGCGAAGTCTTTCCGAGAGACACGGGCGGTGGATGGGGTGACCTTCGGTGTTCAGCAGGGAGAGATCTTCGGGCTCTTGGGGCCAAATGGCGCTGGCAAGTCGACGCTGATTCGCATGATGCTGGACATCTATCGCCCTGATGAGGGCTCCGTCCTTGTGTTCGGGCACCCAATGAAGCGGGAAGACTTGGACCGCATCGGGTATTTGCCCGAAGAACGGGGTCTGTACCGAAAGCGCCGGGTGATCCAGGTTCTTCGCTATCTGGGTCAGCTCAAGGGGTTGGATGCGATGGCTTCTATCGCGTCAGCGGATCGTTGGTTGAACCGGCTCGGGATGGAGGAGTACCGCGATAAGAAAGTAGAGACCCTCAGCAAAGGGAACCAGCAGAAGATTCAGCTCATCGGCACGTTGCTGGGAGACCCCCCGCTGCTTGTTTGGGATGAGCCGTTCTCTGGACTGGACCCGGTCAACGCGAATCAAGTTCGTGACCTCCTCCTCGAGTTACGTGCTTCAGGGACCACCATCGTGCTCTCTACACACCTGATGGGTCAGGCCGAAGCGATATGTGATCGGGTGGGCCTCGTCAGTGGTGGTCGGCTCATCCTTTGTGGATCGGTCCCCGACGTGATCTCGAGCTTTGGTGGGAATCACGTGCTGGTGGGGACGGACGCTCCCCTCGTGGTTGGGACAGAGTGGCCCGAGCTTTCCCAGGTTCTCGCTCAGGAGTCTTCAGCAAAGGGCTTCCGTTACAGCTTGCGGGTGGATGGAAGCCTGCAGGGCCTGGCGAAAAGGATCCTTGGGCTCGGATATCACCTTGAGGAGCTGCGTCGCCATCAGCCCACGCTGGAGGATGTGTTCCTGACGGCCGTGTCAGAGCCGTCCGTGTCGGCTGTCGAGTCTTTCGGAGATGCCTCATGACCCGAGCCAACCCAAAGCGCATCGTGACTGTGGCTCGGCGCGAGTTCGTCGCTACCGTCAGCCGGCCCGGATACATCGCAACCCTCCTTCTCCTTCCTCTGCTCATGGCGCTCATCGCGGTGCTCCCGGCTGTGGCGATCGCGCTGGCCGGTGGCACAAGTGAAATCATGGGTCTTCAGCCTCCGGGAGAGACGTCTGTGATCGGGGTGGTTGACGAGACGGGTCGAGACATCGTCAACGACTCATTCCTCGCCTGGCATAACGAGGATCAAGAGTTGGCAGTGGCGGAAGGGCGAGAACGTCCGTTGGAAGAAGAGGCCCTGGGGGACAAGCTCCCCGAGTTCTTGAAGGACAAGCAACTCACTGACCGCAGTGACTACGGAGGGTTCGACGGCGCTTGGAGGATCGAGCTACGCCGCTACCCAACCGAGGATGCTGGGCGTACGGCCGTCCTCGAAGGAGAGGCCTCTGCTGTGTACGTGTTCACGGAGCGGTGGGTAGAGAACGCGGATGTCCTGGCGCTCTTGCCGGAGCGAGGGGCGATGAGCGTGGCGCTCTTCCCGGGGAAGCTCGCTGTCGCGAGGCTCGTGCGGAAGTCCATGGCAGCGCCGTCGATCGCGGACCCCACAACCCTGGCGAGGTTGTTGTCCGTCATGGAGACCACAGAGGAGACGGTGAGGGATCCCAACGCAGAGCCCGGCGAAGAGTCGGAGAACGGTCTGGATCAGGGCATCGCGATGGTCTTACCGGTCTTGTTCGCGAGTTTCTTTTCGCTCTCCATCTTTGTGGCTTCGGGATATCTACTGGATGGAATCGGGGAAGAGAAGGAGAACCGTGTCCTTGAGGTTCTCCTTGCGAGCCTGACTCCGGAAGAACTCCTGCTCGGAAAGATTCTGGGTCTTGGTGCCGCGGGTTTGCTTCAAACGTCCGTGCTCCTCGTGCTTGGTCTGGTCCCGATGCTGGCGATGGGGGCCCTGTCCCTCGGGGTAGGGACGATCGCAGCCATGGCCATCTGCGCGACGCTCGGATACATGGAGTACGCGGCGGTGATGGCGGCCAGTGGAGCGGTGGCAGGTAACAGACAGGAGGGTCGTCAGATCTCTGCCGTCTTCACCCTCACGGCCTCGAGCCCGATGTTTGTCTTACCGGTCTTCATGGCGGCGGCCGATGGCGGTGTCGCGACCTTCTTGAGCTTGTTTCCTCCGACCGCACCCATGGCGATGACCATGCGATTAGGGCTGGGCGATGTTCCCATGTGGCAATTCGGCCTGTCTGTCTTTGGGATGGGCTTGTGCGCGTGGTTGTCCTGGAGGGTTGGTTCTCGCATTTTCCGCGTCGCGATTCTTTTGACAGGGGCAAGGCCCCCTCTCCATCGAATCTGGGAGTGGGTACGAGGCCGCTGAGCGCTGGACTCCCTACACTGAGCGACGATGAGTGACGCAGGTGAGGTCTCGTTCCGCGCTGGTGACCAGCTCGACCGCTTTCGACTGGAGCGCTTGCTCGGTCGCGGTGCATTCGGTCAGGTTTGGCTCGCTGTCGACGAGGGTGACTTCGGCTTTGAGAAGCGCGTAGCCCTTAAGATCCTCGAGGACGTGACCGATCAGAGTCGAGTGGACCTGCTCACCCGCGAAGCCAGGATCTGTGCTGGACTCAATCACCCCAACATCATCGACGTCTATGGCGTGGGTCAGTTCCAGCATGCCGTCTTCATCGTGATGGCGTACGTGGAGGGGGAGACCCTAGCTGCCCTTTGGCGTGACCTTGAATTCATGAATGTCCCGTTCCCGAAGTCGGTCATCTGTGATCTCGGCATCGCCGTCGCCGAGGCGCTTCATCACGCGTGGACGGTCGATGACACGAAAGGACGGCAGCTGGCCATCGTGCATCGTGACCTGAAGCCGGCGAACATCATGGTGTCGGTGAAGGGTGAACTGAAGGTTGGAGACTTTGGGGTGGCCAAAGCCGTACCTGAACCATCAGAGACCCTCTCTGGACGCTTCAAGGGCACACCTGCGTATCTGTCGCCGGAGGTGTGGGAGGGAACCAGAGACTTCAAGCCGCCGGTCGACCTTTGGTCACTCGGCGTGATTCTCTGGGAGATGACGGTCTTAAGACGCTTTCTAGGAGGGTGGGAAGGGCCGGAGATCGTGGACGCCCTCGCGAGTAGGACCCCGACAGAGGAGGCCGCAGAGGCGGCCCAACGGTTTCCGGCCATTGCCCCCGTTCTGGAGAGGTTGCTTCAGAGGGACCCAGCCGCGCGGTACCAGACGGCCCTGGAGGTCGCGGATGCGCTGCGGGCCATTCGTCACGAGATGGCTCGAGGGGGGGATATGCTCCAGTTCGTGAGATTGGTTCGGGCCGGGCGAGTGGAGCCCGAACACCGTCACGACAGCTTGCTCGGGTTCCCGGCGTTGCCGAGAGACTCCGAGGACTGGGGCCCTCTCCTCAAGGTGGCAGCGGAGGAGTACACCAGGAACGGGGCGTCGCCCTCATCACTTCCGCTGGGTGCCAACCGAAACGGGGAGTCGCCCTCATCACTTCCGCTGGGTGCCAACCGAAACGGGGAGATACCCATGGTCGATGTTCAAGACATCGAGGAGTACTTTACGGCTCAGTCGAAGGTCAGAAGAGTGGGTTCCGTTTCCTCGTTCTTGGCTCTCGTTGGTGGCGTGTTGGTTTTGATCGGAGGTTTGTTGTGGATTCTCTTTTTCGTGCGCTAGGTGCTGGTCTCGTCGGGGTCGCTGCAATCACCTGTTTTGTCGGCTGTGAGTCGTCGGTCCCGACGTGTGGCTACGTGCCTGTATTCGAGTCCCAGCGGGATGGCTCGATCCTCTCGGTTCAAGAGTGCACGGGGGCGTTGTTACTTGGGGACGTGGAGGAGCCCGCGCGCTGGCTGGGCCCTCCGCCCGAGGGCGCGCCTCCGATCGCCTGGGCCGAGGATGAGTTGACGACCTCGATGACTCAGGGCCGCTACCTGTTTGAAGGAACCTTTGGGGACTGGGAGGCGCCTGATGACGGTGGTTTCGCAGGCACTGGGGTCTGGATGTCTGCTGGTGACCCTGCTGTGCGACTGGAGTGGTCACCGGGCCCAGAGGGGTCGGTACATATCAGCCTGGACGTCCCTGGCGACCCGTCGCGGGTATCGCTGGCCTTCGGATGTGAGGACGGGCAGCGATTCTACGGATTGGGCGCGCGTCCTGACGGCGTGGACCACACGGGGAAGACCCGGATGCTCTATCCGGCAGAGCAAGGGATTGGGCAGAGGGACTATGGACTAGACGAGCTTGACCCCATCGAGGGACGAACCGGTGACAGCTACTTCCCAGTTCCCTGGACTGTGACGGACCGTGGGCTGGGCGTGGGGCTTGGTGGGGATGCAGTGAGTCGGATGTATCTCTGCGGTGCCGACGAGCCGGGCGTCCTACGTTTTGAAGCCTGGGACAGTCGCCTCGACCTGTTCTTGTACGCAAGCGGAGACCCTCGCGACGTCGTTGGCCGCTGGACGCTCTCTTCGGGAACGCCTGCCCCGGCTCCCGATTGGGCCTACGGGCCTTGGTTGGCGAGTCAGCGTGGGACGGAACGTCTACTCCAGACGGCTGAGGATGTGCGCAGACTCGGGATTCCCGCCACGGCGATCTGGTCCCAGGACTGGATTGGTGGGCGCCAGAATGCCTTTGGCTACGACCTGAACTACCACTGGGAATGGGACGAGGAGACCTACCCAGGGCTCCCCGGAGCAATTGATACGCTGCACGATCGTGGTTTTGCTTTTCTTGGCTACTTCAACCCATTCATTACCGAGGGCTTCGACTTCTATGATGAGGCGCTTGCCCTGGGATACATGCCTGAGGACCCTGCGGGAGATCCCTATCAGTTCAGCATCGTGACCCGGTACGGGAGCGTTGTGGACTTGCTTGATCCAGGTGCTTGGGACTGGGCGAAGAGCTACATGCAGGAAGCTCCAGCCATGGGGCAGGACGGCTGGATGTGTGACTTCGCGGAGTGGATGCCGTTTGATGCCCAACTCGCAGGAGGCGTGACAGGTCAGGAGAACCACAACGCCTACCCCTTGCTTTGGCAGCGCCTGAACATGGAGGTGCTAAACGAGGGGTTGGGCGAGGGACAGGGGCTTTGTTTCAATCGAAGCGGATGGACGGGGAGCTGGACCATCACGCCGGTGACCTGGGGAGGAGATCAAGAGACCGACTTCGCGAGCGACGATGGGCTCCCTACGGCGCGACACATTGGGGTCGGTCTGGGTCTTAGCGGTGTCGGTCGCTATGGCTCAGATATCGCCGGGTTCTCCTCGCTGTTTGGAGGAGCTTCGACCGAGGAACTCTATTGGCGCTGGGTCTCCATGGGTGCCTTTGAGCCTGTGATGCGTCTTCATGATGGTCTGAGAGATCAGTCCAACTGGCGGTGGGACCGTGATGAGGCGACGATCAACCACTTCCGTCGCTACACAAAGCTGCATCTGCGCATGTTGCCTCTCTGGCGCATTCTCAACGAGCAGTACGAGACGCTCGGCTGGCCGTTCATGAGACACGGGATCCTGGTGGAGCCAACGGATAGCCTCGGATTTGAGCTTGTGCGTGACGCTCTGGACCAGCACTTCATCGGCGACAACCTCCTCGTGGCACCCGTGGTGACCGAGGGGGCGACGGAGCGGGACGTGGTGATCCCGCCAGGACGCTGGTATGGCTTCTTTGATTCGCAGGTTTACGAGGGCGGTGAAGCCGGGCAACTGATCTCCGCGGCGGCCCCCATCGGGGAAATTCCCGTGTTTGCGCGCAGCGGTTCGATCCTCCCGCTGCTGGACGAGTCCGTCATGACGTCGTATCGGTCCGATGAGCCTGGAGTCACGGATGACGGAGACCTCGCCCACGTTGTGGACCTTGTGGTCTTCCACGGAGAAGAGGCGTTCGTAGAACTCGTGGATGGCCGAGCGTGGACCTGGGCGGGCGAGACAGACGAGGGCCTCTCCAACGGTGATGTGACTCTGGAAGGTGTGGTGCTCCCCGAGTGCACGGCGGTCCGGGAGACCGATTGCGTAAGGAGCTTCGACCAGGGAGGGGCCTGGACGATCGAGGTCTCCTGGTCGGCGGATGGCAGTGTGCTCAGTGGTCCTGGGTGGTCGCTCGAGTCCAGCGCCGCAGCCGGCACCCGAGGAACGATCACCCTGCGCTTCCCGGGGAGTTGATCAGGGCTCGAAGTCCTCGTTCTCGTTCTCGTTCTCGTTCTCGTTCCTCACTTCATCCACGTTCGGCTCGGAGGAGAGCGCTCCTGGTTTCGTGGGTCGAAGCGTGTCCAACTCGCGCTCGATCATTGGCTGGTCGCTGTGCTCGTTCTCTTTGGGCGCGGGCGGGGCCGCACTGGCGTCTTGAGTCCAGCCGGTCCCTAAAAGAGAGCGGTCGATCGCGCTCACCCGCACGGGTGGGGCCGGGATCCACAGCGAGACCTCAAACCCACCCGACGGGTGATTTCGTACGGAGAGCCCTCCTTTATGCAGGGCCAGAATGAGCCGAGAGAGATGCAAGCCGAGTCCTAGACCGTCCGTTTGCTTTCCACCACGCTGTTGGAAGGGCTGGAAGATCGAGTTCAGTTCATCGAATGAGACGCCGGAGCCTTCGTCTCTCAGCGAGATCTGGATTTTTGTCTGGGCTCTCTGCACGCGCACATTGACTGGGCCCTTTCCGTGGAGGCGCACGTTGTCCAGGAGGGCCACAACAACGCTGGCCATGAGAGCGGCGTCCATTTGAACAGTCGGTTCGACCTCTTCGTCCAGAGAAATATCGACGCGGAGGTCGATGTCGCGACGCTCCGTGAAGATACGCACGACCTCGTCCAGCATGTGCGCAAGATCGACCTCCTGGAGGTTCGCCTCCAGGGTCCCAGACTCCAGCGAGTTCCACTGCCACAGCGCTGAGACCATCCGATGCAAGCTGGTGATCTCGCTCTCCAGTTCACTGAGCGTCTCCCTTTGCGTCGGAGCGGTTCGTGTTCCGGAGAGCTGCTCGATGCCGGTCTTGATTCGGGCCATGGGTTCGACGAGAACCTTGTTGAGAGTTCGTAGAACCTCTCGTTGTAGGGTCTCCGCGTCGAGCACCCTTTGTTGCATCCTCGTCGAGGCTCGGGCGATCCAGCCGATCTCTCTCAGCCCCGCCGTCGGAACACTCCACGGGCCTCCACGACTGGCCATGCGCTCGAGCCCGACGGCCGCCACCTCCAACGGCTTGGCGAGTCGGAGGGCAATCAGGGTGCTTGCGAGCGACATGATGAGGAAGAGAACGAACAGGGAGGAGCGATACCCGCCATCCTTCAATTGGAGGACCGAGAGCGGGATCATGCGTAGCGTCATGTTGCCGGCGACGGGTGCCTCGATGGCGTAGGGCCAGTCCTTCTGTACCCGGACGATGCGACCGTTTCGACGAGGAAACCGCTCAGGGTCTGGGAGGTCGACGAACCGTGGGATCCACGGTGTTTGCCCGCTGTCGTCGGTCACTCCCATTGCATCCGAGTCACGAAGCCGTCCGAGGGCGACGTTCAGAGAGGGCCCATGGGCCACCACGAGTGGTGTATCAGTCTCTAGGAAGAGGACGAGAGACACGTCGAGGTCGAGGGCTGCACGCGAGAGGTACGCTGGCGTCGCGGCAGTGGTCTGCCCCCGGCTCGTCAGCGTGGCCTCTGTCCCCGACACGACCCGCATCGTCTGTGTGTATGCGAGGCGCGCGAGCTCGATGTTGGCTGCACCCCGGCCTGTGTGGGTGTACAGACTGGAGGCGACGACGAGGGTCATCAAGACAATGACCACCAGCGAAATGCCGATCCGTCTTCCGTACGAACCTTCGCTCTGTCTTCGATCCACCATGCCTTCAGCCATGCTCCTCAGTGATCTTAGCGGGATGCGTCACGCCCTTCGCTGGGCCGTGCGGCTGTGGGTGGGCCCCCACGGTTTCTCTCAATCTTCGGACAATGGATCGAGTCCTTTCTTCACCCCGAGAAAAGGACTAGAAGTACGAGAGAGGGCCCCAGTCCGCCGGGAGTCAAAGCAGCGCGCGAGCGACAGAAGCCGGCGAGCGTCGCTGCTACTTCCGACTCTCGCTTGGGCCTTTGCGGCCCGGGTGTAGGCGTCGGCAGCCCGCCCCTGTTCATTTGCGTGATGCCAGTGCGCTGCGGTGCGTTCGGCAGCGAGACCACCAAACTCTCCGTTGCGCTCGAGCCATTCCGCCGCACGGGCATGGTTGGCTCGTCGCTCCAATAAGGAGAGATCAGCTGTCTTCATCTCATCCCGAACCTCCATGAACCATCGCCCGCCGAATTCGCGGTAGGTGAGAGCGCCGGTGGCTGAAGCCCACCCAAAGATTTGAATGAGGTGACTTCGGGAGAGAGGGAGACATGCCAAAGCAAGCTCGACCTCGATCAAACCACCCAAGTCTTGAATGGAGCTCAGCACGCGCTCCGCGAGCTGCGGCTGCTCCACTGGCTGGACGTCGGTGGTGTTT
>Ga0315320_10001275_pt1 | contig 20946 bp, 15 predicted proteins | sample M140m21515metaG_FD_203458 | JGI IMG/M metagenome (GOLD analysis project Ga0315320, IMG submission 203458) | Ammonia-oxidizing marine archaeal communities from Monterey Bay, California, United States - M1 40m 21515 | ecosystem: Environmental > Aquatic > Marine > Coastal | place: USA: California... | reverse complement strand
GGAGACACAGAAACCGATCCATGGGGTGCGGGTGACCCGCAACGACGGCTTGCTCAAATGCATTTGCCGCCTCACTCATCTTTCCGCTTTCGGCAAGGCTGATCCCAAGAAAGTGCCACGCATATGAAGACTCCGGATGAGCCCGAACCGCAGCCTCAAACAGAGCGACATCGCTTCTCCAAGCGGGCGCCCGCAAGACATGTACAGCCATGGCAGCCACCACAGGCAGGACCATTACTGTCCGGCGAGAAGGAGCACGGAACACCGCAGCAGCCCAAGTTCCAGCTCCTACCAGCGCTGGGTACATGTACCGTTCCGCAACCAAATACCCATCCAGCATGACCGGAATGGCCATGATCGGTGCAGCAAGCACCAACCCAAGACCAACCAGCGCAAGGCGATTCCCACGACCAAGCCAAGCCATGCCAAGCGTTACGGCTCCACCCAGGACCAACATCGATTCGGGCAACACCCACAGGTCGCGTACCGCACTGAGAGGGACGGGCCACACAAGCCCTCCGACCGACCAAGCCAGGGCACCGGGTGCCAACATCCACTTGGCAGCCCATGCGTCAGCGACAGTCACATCGACAGCGAATCTCAACCCGCCGACCACCAAGAGTGCTCCCATCCAGGGAAGCCACCAACGCTTCCCAAGAAGGCCACTGGCACCAAACATCAAGGGAAACAGTATGGCTGTTTCCTTGGACAGACAGCCAAAAACAATCAGGGCTCCCGCCAACCAAACAGACCGCCGCCAACACAGGATGGCACTCAGACCGAGAAAGACCGATAAAGCATCCGGTAAAGCCGAACACCAGCCCAACACCTCACTGGCCAAGGGGTGCACCGCAAACACCACACCAGCCAGCAACGGCCACCGTGTAGGCCGACAGATTCGGGTCAACATGGCCGCATTCCCGGCGTGCAGGAACAGGGTGCATACGTGAATGGCCCACGGGCCTAGCCTTCCCAACACGGCAAGCACCGTCAACGCCACCGGCCGGTAGTAGGAAGAACCAGGCCCCGTCTCTGTAATGGGGCCCAACCACAGCGCGCCCAGACCACCAACATCCAACTGTACAAGGGTCTGCACGATGAGCGCCTGGTCATCCCAGACGAAGCCACCGGCCGAGTACACGGTTGCCACACATGCCGCAATACCTGCGGCAATCCACTCGTCTCGCCCTACATGGCGCGACTCAGGAACCGTTCTTCTCCAGCCAACGGGTCACTTGACCCACAATATCGTTGTCAGGAACGGTGTCCCAATCGGACAAAAACTTCGCGTTACCGGAATCGGTCAACGGATGATTCACCAACCGAGACAACACCTTGTACGGAATTGTGGCCACATCGGAGCCCGCAAGCGCCACCTGTGACACATGAAGGGGATGACGAATCGATGCAGAAAGCACTTCAGTCCCCAACTCCGGATAGTTTCCGAAAATGGTGACAATCTCGTCGATCAGTTGAACGCCGTCGGTGGCGATATCATCGAGTCGACCGAGAAAGGGTGAAACATAGGCAGCGCCTGCTTTCGCCGCCATGAGTGCCTGCGTGGATTGGAAAATCAAGGTCACGTTCACGTCGATACCATCATCGGCGAGCACGCGAGTCGCCGTAAGACCTTCCGCATTTAGGGGTACCTTCACCACCACATGCTCACTGATTTTCGCAAGCAAGCGTCCCTCTTTGATCATGCCCTCAGCATTCTGAGATACGGTCTCCGCTGAGACGGGACCCTTCACCAACTCACAGATGTCGTGAATCGTCTGAATGAAATCTCCGCCTTCACGGGCAATCAAGCTCGGGTTGGTGGTCACTCCGTCGAGGATGCCCCAACGATGGGCCTCGCGAATCTCGTCGATGTTCGCAGTATCGATAAAGATCTTCATCCCAGTACTCCCCGGGGATCTGGCTGGTGATCCCGCGGCCCTGGTGTACCGTGCATCCGGCCGACCTGCAAGCACCCCAGGTAGACGTCCAACTCGAACCAGACCAGCCGCATCGTCCGGGGCCAATTCACGCAGCGTTTTCCCCAAAATGGGGTGCCGCATACCAGGGGCAACCTCTACGGCTGGAATCATAACGAAGCCTCTATCGAGCATGCCCGTGTGCGGAATCGTCAACGCCCCCCCATTGCGGATCGCTGTGCCATACAGGAGGAGGTCCACGTCCAGGACCCGATCACCCCACCGCTGGCTCTCCACGCGACCCGCCCGGTCTTCAATTCGTTTACACAGGTCAAGCACTCCACGCGGTGACCGCCGGGTTCGGGCCCGTACAACGCCATTGAGAAACCAGCCACAAGCTGCCCCCATGGGTGGATTCATCCACGTTGAACTGGTGGCCACCACCTCGCACTCTGGATCTGCGTCGATAAGCCGTACAGCCAAAGATAAGGCGGCATTGCGATCTCCCAATGAACTCCCCAAACCGATCAGCACATCTGTGCCAGCGTTCAAGGGTTCACCAACAACGCCCGCGCTGAGTTCCGGGCACGTTTGGCCACAACCGGCTCATGTACCGAAGACCGAATCCGACCATCCGGATCCAGAAACCACTCTCCCCCAAGCGGGTCGGGTGGAAGGGCGGACATCTCAGTGACTTGTCGCAGCTTCCGCCCGTTGTGGGCCTCCCATTTATCCTGATGCCCATCGAGAACATCGATCACTTGGTCGTACAGCAACGCCTTGTATTTGTTTTCCAACACCATTCGCTCGCGGTCAGAGTTCGCGAGTGCAATCTGTTCTTTCAAGTACAACAGCGCTGTCTTTCGTTGGCCGGACCGATTCAGAAATTCCGCGGCTGCAGACCGATACCATTTGGGCGCATTTTCCATCTTCGAGGCTTGGTCCAGATAGCGTACAGCTTGTTCAAGATCCTGATGAAACAAATAGGCATTCATCGCCAGCGAGAACGGAAAATATGCATCTGCTGGAAAGGCTTTCATGCCATCCGAAAAGATTTCGTCGCTGCCCTCTAGGTCGTTGAGTAGACGCAGCATTCCTCCACCATAAAAGAACGGTGTTCTCCAATGAGGGTCCAAAACACCGACGGTCTTAATCACCGTCCGTGTCCAGACCGCATCCTCTTCATCTTCCGCGTCCAAGAAATCGACAAACAGCAGTACGGCACGAACCCACAGTAAATCTGCCGTAACCATCCCCCACCCCAGGGCTGCAACCTTGGTTGCCTCGGGTGACGGCACAAACACCCGTCGATTGACGCCCTGATCCGCCCAACGAACAGCGTCCGTATGGAGTTGAAAACTGTGAGCGCCGAATCCGCCGATAAGCGGAAGTGTCGCCAAGACCAGTGTACGAAACTTCATCATGATCGACTAACGCCTCGTGGCGGCAGGTTCACCTGCCCGAACCAAAGCCTTCACCTGAGAATCCAGAGAGTCCTCTCCCGCCCATTGGCGCTCAATCCGAGCGTACGCGTCTTTATCCCCCGCCCGTTTCGCAATCGCGGCCTGAACCACCCGAGAGCGCCCCTTCGGGTCTTCTGGTTCCGCATGCGCCCACCGTGCGGCCACCTCCCACTCTCCAGTCATGGCTGCAGATGTGGCCAGCCAACCATTCATCACACCGCTTTGCAGGCAACCGCGGGCCACCGCCCACTGGCCCATTCGAAGCGCGTGTACATGCAAGCCAGAACGCATCGCTGAACCAATAACGGGAGCGCACGCCTCCATATCTACCTGTCGACCCGCGAGGACACTCGCAAAACTCACATGGGCGCGCTTGTGTCGAGAGTGCAAGGTCAGTGCATGGCCAAGACTCAGCTCATTGGTTGGCGTGGGCACATCCCGCATTGCCGCCCCCCAAAGCGTGCGGTCATGCGCCCAGTCCGGAAGGCGCACGTGGAGTATCACCACAGAAAGAATGACAAACAGTGGAACCAGCGATTTCCACCACTGAGCAAAACAGACGCCAAACACCATGCCGAGTCCTGCCATAGGCCAATACAGAAAGCGGTCGCCAAATCCACCCTTGTCAGCAACTGGCACCAGCGTGATTCCAAGCAAAAGCGCGGCCCAACCACACCCCATCCAAACAATCCGTCGGCGTTCTTTTGTGGTGGCCCATGCCACGACACCCAAGCACAACCAAAAACCGAGGCCCACGATCACTCGAGTGGTGGGGACAAGAGACATCCAGCTTAGATCCCTCGCACTAGAAAGCGGCCAGGGGCTCACAATCGACGCACCGGTGATACCGGCCCACAACGGAAAAGACGATGCCATTAATGACCAGCCTTCCGTGGATGGCATGACATCCTCACCCACCCCAATCACCACGCGAATCAGCAGCACACCCCCCACTCCGACAGCGAGGGAACTGACCCGAACCCACATGCCTTCGCGCTGAGACCGTGCAATGTCACCAGCCAATAAGAGCGCAGGCAATACAAATGCTGTCTCTTTGGACAACCCCGCAAGCATCGAGAGGAACATGGCACCACACCATGACCAACGGCTCGGACGTGCACCATCCCATACACACAACAGCGCAAAGAAACCAAAGGCTGCCGCCATGAGGTCGTTACGCGCAGCAATCCACACCACCACTTCCGACTGCACCGGGTGCAGTGCGAACACCGCCGCTGCAATCAGCGCACCGTGAGCGCCCATTACGGCTCGGGAAAGATAAAAAATACCGACCACAGCCAATAGGTGCCAGCACAGACTATGGAGGTGGTACCCCAGAGGTTCGAGGCCGAACAGCGCGCGGTCCACAACGAAGCTCAGCAACACCATGGGCCGGTAATACCCGCTCGCCACATCTCCAGCGCCACTATCCGCCCACAGATCTGACCCAAAAATGGATGAGATAGACGCAGTCTCAAGTGCCTGGTTCTGCACAATAAGCGGAATATCGTCCCAAACGAATCCAGCTGTAGCCATGCCTTGGTATGCCAAGGCTGTCACGGCCAGTAGTAGGAGCAACCAACGATTCATGGAATGCCCTTATCGCGATTAGACAAAGAAAAAGGGCGACCGAAATCGGCCGCCCTTAAATAACAGTCGTCGCGTATCTTAGTAGATGCTCGCGCCGGTGTTCATCACTGTGTTGATCGACTTCGTTGCAGTGAACGTTGCGTTGCTGTCGTCATTGTCGACATCGCAATCACCTGTAACGAGGAAGTCCGTCGTGGACTTCGATGTGACCTTGTAACGGCCACGGACTTTACCGTCCGGACCCCAACCAAGGGTATCGAAACCAGTCCCACTTGACCAGGACCGTTGGGTCTTGGCAATGTTGGACGACGGCGCCCACGACGATACTTCGATGTACTTATCGAAAGCCGCGTCGTACGCAATCTGTGCTGTTTTAATACCATCAACATTGCTTGGTACTTCCGCGCGTTTTGCCCGGTACTGCATGTCGACGAAGTTCGGAATCGCGATAGCCGCGAGAATTCCGATAATCGCGACAACAATCATAAGCTCTACAAGGGTGAATCCCTTCTTGTTGAACATTGTTAGCCTCTCCATCTGGGTCTGCTCCGGGCAGGCCCGGAAAATCGTTAGAACGAGGGAACACCGCGTTCCCACATGGAAACTACCATACAAGTTCCGTGCCAAGTTCAGAGTTCAACCCCTATGCAGCGTTTTTCGTGAAAATGCAGGCACGTGGCCACTTTATCAGCGGTGAAAGTGACAAAAAATGTCAGTGCGGACTGACAGATTTTGTCAGGGGCGCGGTGCACATGGCAAAAATGTTGACATGACAACAGTTTCAAAACTGACGATTGAGACGGAAACCGAGCTTTCAATAGACAGATGATTCGGTCTGGGCCTTGACGCCCTCTTCACTGGTGGCTGTATACACCGCCTGTGTGCCATCACCATCCACGTCACAGTACCCTTTGATGCGGTACTCGAGCGGGCCTGTGGTCGAAATCGAGTAGGAGCCGCGGACAGTTCCCTCCGGCTCCCAGCCAAGCTCATCAAAGCGAGTACCCACTTTCCACGGTCGTTCTCGATTACCGGGAAAGGCATCGGGCCTCGGAATATCCTCTGCCATGACTCGCCCGTGAGCAGTCCGATACGCCTCTGCCGCTGCACGTATGCCATCTATGTTGGTGGGCACCTCGGCCCGTTGAGCGCGGTACTGCATCTCGATGAAATTTGGGACACCGATAGCGGCCACAATACAGATCAAGGCCACGAGTATCATAAACTCTATGACTGAAAATCCCATTTCGTGCCGCCATCGGGTCACCGTTTCTCTTCCTCCCACTCCCATAGGAGTACAGGAATAGGAAGCAAGAACCATGCCAGTCTGCCTGATTCACTCAGTCGCTAGAAAGATCGTCCAAGCCATATTTTGCCAGGCGGTATCGAAAGGAACGGAAACTCATTTTGAGGAGTTTGGCGGCTTCGGTTTTGTTGCCGTTGGCCTCCTCCAAGGCTGACACCATCCAACGCTTTTCGACCTGACTCAGCATCCCATCGAGATTCACGCCATCATCTGGAAACTCCTCGGCGGCGAGAGGCAACGGTGCCCGCCCCCCCTCTACGAGCTTGCTGGGGAGGTCAGTGGGTTGCACCACGTTGTCACGACACAGGGCCACTGCGCGCTCGATGATATTCCCAAGTTCCCGCACATTGCCCGGATAGTGCCACGCCTGAAGCACCCTGATCGTATCGGGGTTGAGTACGACATCCGTGCGATCATATTCCTCGCCAAAACGTTTCAAGAAGTGCCGAATCAACTGAGGCAGGTCACCCGAACGTTCCCGCAATGGCGGCAGTTCAATCTGAACCACATTCAAGCGATAGAAGAGGTCATCCCGAAATGTACCATCGGCAACCATGGCCTCCAGATCCGCATTGCTGGCAGCAATGATGCGCATGTCGACTTCAACTTCGCGGACAGCGCCCACTGGAGTAAAGGACTTCTCTTGAATGGCACGCAACAGTTTCACTTGGGCCGCATGTGGCAACGCATTCACTTCATCGAGGAAGACCGTACCGCCATCGGATGCTTCCATCAGGCCTTTTTTATCCTTGACCGCACCGGTAAAGCTGCCCTTTTTGTGGCCGAACAGCTCGCTCTCCACCAACGCCTCTGGAATGGCACCGCAATTGATCGGTACAAACGGACCATCCGCGCGGTTGCCGCTAAAGTGTATTGCGCGTGCGACCACCTCTTTCCCACTTCCACTCTCGCCGGTCACCAAGCAATTAATCCGGGTGTCCTTCACCCGATCAACCAACTCATAGACCCGGTTCATTGCGGATGAAGAACCAATCAAATTTCCGAAATGATACTGGTCCCGCAACTGCGCCTTCAGCATTCGGTTCTCGGCTTCCAACGCTCGGCGGCCCAGCGCGCGACGCACGACCATCTTCAACTCTTCATTATCAAACGGCTTGAGAACGTAGTTGGCTGCGCCCTTCATCATCGCATCAACCGCCGTACGGGTTGATCCGTATGCAGTGACCACAATCACCTCGACGTCTCGCTCACTCTGAGCCGCCAGCTTCTTCAACTCAGTCAGCAACTCAATGCCGTGCATACCGGGCATGTTCAGATCGGTCAGAACCAAGTCCGGCCACGCCTTATCCACCGCGGTCAATGCCTCTTCAGCCGAAGAAGCGATTTCAACATGGTAGCCAGATCGTTTCAGTAAAATCGAAAGCATCTGACGCATAGAGAGGTCATCGTCGACCACCAACACCCGATCAGGACGCATCCAGAACTCCTTCAGGCGGTTCCAATGAAGCCGACTGAGCATCAGCTGGGAATCGCAGAGTAAAACAACTTCCCTTGCCTTCTATACTGCGTACGTCCACCTCTCCACCGTGCGCCCGAACTATACGCTCTACATTCGCGAGGCCGAGCCCTGTACCCCCGCTTCGGGTCGTGTAGAACGGATCAAAGATTCGCACAATCTGATTCACCGGTATGCCAACCCCCTCGTCTTCCACAGACAACGACCACCCCTCTTGCCATGGGCGGACACGAATCCGAATCGAACCCGACTCCACCGTTGCCTGGGCTGCATTGAGGACCAAGTTCCAGAGTACCTGCCGAACCCGGTTTCCATCGATTTGGATTTGAGGCACCTCATCCATGTCGGCCTTCGCAGTACACCGCCCTTGGTACCGGTGGTCCTGTTCAAAGGCCCGGATCACGTCATCGACAATACTGCTGATATCGGTGGATTCAACCCGGAGTTGGAGGGGGCGAGCAATGTCCAAAAAGTCCTGCACCATTTCATTGATGTTAGCGACCTCACGCAACACAATGCCGTGCAGCTCGTCCTCAGACTCATCCTGCATCAACTGAACTGCACCCGACAGTGACGCCAGTGGATTGCGAATCTCATGAGCCAGTCCCGCAGCCAATCGACCCACAGCAGCCAACCGCTCCTCGCGTTCGACCCGTTCTTCCATCCGTCGCCAGTCTGTGAGGTCTTCCACCACCACCACATAGCCACCATCCTCCAGACGCTGACGCCGACAAACCAACACCTTGGCCACCTCGCCCAAGGCGTAGTCCTGCTCCCACACCTGGCCCTGCGGAGCCAAAACATCCGAAGCTGCCCGACCGACAACTGGCCCAAGAATAGTCTTTCCAGCAGGATTGAGTGCCTCGATACGGTCGTCTTCATCGACCATCAAAATACCGGTACCCAGCTGGTTCAGGACAACATGGTGGTCCGCTTCCAACCGCTCCGCCGCACGGACTGTTCCCGCCAATGCAGACTGGGTCCGCTGAAGGTTCTCAGACAAGTGTCCAGAGAGCATTCCCACCAACAACAAAGAAAGCAAGCGCATGGCCATTTCGGCGTACAAAAGCGCACCGCTTGTCACCACTTCCCATTCTGTAAACCCATACAAACCGGCTGCAGTCGTGACCCCAAAGGCCACCGCGTCGATGCCCGCGACCGCCACCGCACCCCAGCGAGGAAGCAACCATGCTGCCGCAACAATGTTCATAAAATAGAGAACAAAGAAGGGGCTGCGCGGACCATCTGACAGCCAAACCAGTGTGGTCACCAGCACGGTATCAAACAGCAGCTGCGACCAACGAAACCAAGACTGGTCGCCGTACTTCCGAATTCCTGCGGCACTGACCGCCATAAACAAGAACACGACAGCAGCCACATTGAACAGCATGCTCATCGTGAACATGACCCACGGCTGGGCCAAGACCAGTGTCGCTGCCATGCCGAACAAGCCCGCGCACAGAATGAGTCGAAAGAATATGTAGCGAACTACCGAGACTTCACCCGCGCGGAGCGGCCGAGCTTCCGTCACCCGCCACCAATGCTAGATGCCATCGAGAAGATCGGCAAATACATCGAAATCACCAGCCCACCGATGATCACACCGAGGAACACCATGATGATGGGTTCAATCATGCTGGTCAGGTTTTCAACCCCTTGATCCACTTCTTCTTCATAAAAGTCGGCCACTTTATTGAGCATGACGTCGATGGCACCCGTGGCCTCACCAACGTGAATCATCTGACAGACCATCTCCGGAAAGACGCCGGACTCGGACAAGGGGTCGGAAATATTCCGACCTTCGGCGATGCTATCTCGCACCTTCATAACAGCGTTCTCGATAACCTTATTGCCGGCCGTTCTACCGCAAATATCGAGCGCTTCCAGGATGGGTACACCCGATGCAATCATCGTACCCATGGTTCGGCAAAAGCGGGCCACAGCAACACGGGTCAACAAGTCACCGAACACGGGTGACTTGAGCGCAATCTTATCAATCAGCAAGTGACCGGGTGGGGTTCTATAGAAATATCGAATGGAGAAGAACACACCCGCAATGATGGCCACAAGGAATACAAAGTTGGCTTGCATCCACTTCGACATATCGATGACGAACTGGGTGGGGGCGGGAAGAGATGAGCCAAATTCTGCAAACATGGTCTCGAACGTCGGAATGACCTTGAGCAACAGCACGGCCACAACCGCAAACGCAACGACCAGCGTAATCACTGGATACATCATTGCGCCCTTGATCTGACGCTTCAGCTTGTCCGCCTTCTCCAGATACACCGCAAGGCGGTTGAGAATCGTATCTAAGATACCTCCGACCTCACCCGCAGCAACCATGTTCCGGTACAGCTCATCAAACGTTCCCGGGTACTTTCGCAGTGCGTCAGCAAACGTCGCGCCACTTTCAACCGTCTCTTTGATGGTCCAAAGCTCTTCGCGGAATGTCGGATTGGGAGCCTGCTTCGCCTGAATGTCGAGACACTGCACCAAAGGCAGACCCGAGTCGATCATCGTCGCAAACTGGCGCGTGAAGATAACGAGGTCCTTGGTTCCCACCTTTGGCTTCATGAAGGCGGGCGTGGGGATCGTTATTTCTGCATCCAGCAATCCCCCTTTCTTGGCCACACTTGTTGGATTGATTTGCATCTGACGCAGACGGTTGCGCGCCCCATCGACACTGTCCGCCTCTACGGTTCCGGAGCGTGTTTCCCCTGAAGCCGTTCGTCCTTCATATGCAAAAGTCGCCATTCGTTCCCTTTCTCAGAGTGTAGTCGTGAAGTCGTACTCGGCGCAAGCCGACCGGCTTAGTCGGGTGCCGTGGCCCGAACGACCTCTTCCATGGATGTCCTACCCTCTTCCAGTTTGGTGAGTGCACTCATGCGCAGGGTCTTCATGCCCTGACGAATCGCCTCGCGCTTGAGTTCCAAAGTCGATGCCCCGTTCAGTACAAATTCCGCCAGCTCATCGGTCATCACCATAATCTCATATACAGCAATACGGCCCTTATACCCTGTGTTATTACAGGTTCTACACCCAGCGCCGCGCATCACCTGAAACCCCTCACAATTCTCTGGAGGAACGCCCAACTCGATCAACACCGGTTCGGGCACTTCGATGGGCTCTCGACAATCCGCACACAACTGCCGCACAAGACGCTGCGCACCAATCACGTTGACCGACGATGCGACAAGGAAGGGCTCAATACCCATGTTGAGCATCCGGCTGACCGACGATGGAGCATCGTTGGTATGAAGCGTGGACAACACCAAGTGACCGGTGAGCGCAGCCTTAACGGCAATTTCTGCAGTTTCGAAGTCCCGAATCTCACCAACCATGACGATATCAGGGTCTTGACGAAGGAATGAACGCAGCGAGGATGCGAAGTTCAGTCCAATGTCATCGTGCATCTGAACCTGGTTGATTCCAAACAAGTTGTATTCGACCGGGTCTTCCGCTGTACAAATATTGGTCGTCGTTTTGTTCAACTCGGAAAGGGTCGAGTACAACGTCGTCGTCTTACCGGAACCCGTCGGGCCCGTGATGAGAATCATACCGAACGGCTTATGAATCTGCCCCTTGAAGTCAGCGAGCATCTTCTCTTCGAAACCAAGCTTGGTCATGTCCAACTGAAGGTTGGACTGGTCAAGAAGACGCATAACGACTTTCTCGCCCCACAAAACCGGCAAGATCGAAACACGAAAGTCCATCACTTTGCCGCGGCCCATCTTCATCTTGATGCGTCCATCCTGGGGTAGACGTCGCTCCGCAATGTCCAGGTTCGACATAATTTTCAGACGACTCGTGATGGCATCTTTCAGCTTGGTCGGTGGCTTCATGACCTCGTACAGGACGCCATCGATGCGATACCGAATCCGAACCTGCTTCTCGTACGGCTCGATGTGAATATCGGAGGCGCCCTTTCGGATGGCATCGAGAAGAATCAGGTTCACGAGCTTTACAACCGGTGCATCACCTGCCGATTTCTGAAGATCGAGAACATTAATGTCCTCATCGGCTTCATCTTCAAACTCGAAGTCTTCATCTTCTTCAACAAAGTCGATCATGACCTCGTCGAAACTCACCGTCGAGGTGTAGTACTTCTCAATCGACTCCGCGATGGCCTGCTCGGAAGCCACAACCACATCGATTTTCATGCCCGTAATAAACTTAATGTCGTCGACGGCATAGATATTCGAGGGATCAGCCATCGCAACAATCAGCGTGTTTCCGGTCTTGTTGACTGGAATCACCTGGTGGCGCGTCACGACCTCCTTGGGCAAGATCTTGAGCACGTCGGCATCAATGTCGAACTCTGACAAATTGATGCTGGGGACGCTGTACTGCTTCGAGAGGAACGTGATGAGTTCATTTTCCTCGATGTAGCCGAGCTTGGTGAGCTCATGACCGAGGCGGCCACCAGAAGAACGCTGCGACGTGACAGCATTCTTTAGCTGAAGCGCAGTGATCAGATTCTCTTTTACAAGCAGTTCGCCAATACGGTCAGAATCGGACATCGGGTGCCTCTCCGGGTCAGTAGAAAAGAAATGCTACCCCACCACCCGCTGTTCGAGAATCAGCAAATCTAATCGGGGCTGAGCACCCAAAGGGTCAAGACCCCTAAGGTGCTATTATTAAAGAGTAATATTACAGGCCCGAGTACTTCGAGATGATTTCCTTCATTACCTCAGAAGTGCCTCCCCCGATGGGCAGAAGGCGCATGTCTCGGTAGGTGCGCGCAATGTCATACTCCTCGATAAACCCATACCCTCCGTGAAATTGGAGGCAATCGTACACCACGCGCTGTGCGAGATCGGCTGCATATAGCTTGGCCATGGAGACCTCAAGGGTCGGGTCTTCATCGCCCATCATCTTGTCGACAGCATGGTACGTCAGCATTTTTGCGGCCCGAATGGACGTGAAATGCTCGGCAAATTTATGCCGCCAAACCTGAAACTTGGTGAGCGGCCGCCCGAATGCCTGACGCTCGTTGCCGTATCGAATGGCATCGTCCATCGCGATCTCCATGCCACTGACAGCCATGAGTGCACCAACGATGCGCTCTCCTTGGAAGTTTTGCATGATGTGAATGAACCCACCATTGAGCATGCCCAGCAAATTCCTCTTTGGAATTCTACAGTTATCGAAATGTAGTTCCGACGAATCAACCGAGCGTGTACCCAGCTTGTCCAGCTTTCGGCCGACACTAAAACCGGGCGTATCGGTTGGAAAGAGCACCAGCGAGATCCCACCGTAGCCAGAGTCTGGCCCTCCGGTCCGAACCGCAAGGGTGATGAAGTCTGCAAATGACCCATTGGTGATGTATGTCTTCGCCCCGTTGATGATAAAATCATCCCCGTCCTCGATGGCTGTGGTCTGAATATTGGCCACATCAGACCCGGCACCAGGCTCGGTCACCCCAAGTGCCGCAATCTTCTCTCCTCGAACAACCGGAGCCAAAAACTCCTGCTTTTGCTCGTGGGTTCCGATTTCAGCAATGACGCCAGTGGCCATGTCTGTGTTGACCAAAATCGACATGACAACCCCGGCATTTCGGGCGTACGCCAACTCTTCCGCAAAAGCTGTGTTGGCCCACCAATCCAAGCCCATACCGTCATATTCAGCATCAACTTTGATTCCAAGCAAGCCCAACTCAGCCATCTCCTGAAATATTTCACGGGCTGGCCACTCACCGGCCTTGTCCCACTCTCTTCGATGAGGACCCAGCCGCTCATCAGCAAACTTGCGAACCGTGCGGCGGATCATTTCGTGTTCATCGGTCCAAGGAGGGAAAGTCGCGGACATAAAAAGTCTCCTGCATTGAGAGTGTGGGCAGTTTTGAGTACGCCGAACGTCAAGTATGTATCACAAATGAACCACGATTCATTCCAACAATCGGTTCACCCACTCCGCTGCGTCTTGATCGACCTGTGAATCCCACACCCACCGTGCCTGCTCCATGCGATTGTCATCGCTCGCCGCATAGCGTGAATGAACCGACGCGATGGTCTCAAGCCACGGTGTTCCCGGGCTGTGCTCCGGAACACTGCGGCGCTCCGGCCACTTTCCACCCCGAGTCGTATACACCTCAACTTCTGCCCCCAGCCGAAGCTGCCATTCATCCAGCCGAGCATCAGCGAGATCCCGGGGTGCAAAACGGACCGTACGAAACCACTTGTCCGGACGGTGCTTCCAAAGACTTCGAAGATCACGCCACTGCACAGTCGGCCATCCCACTTCAGGGCGTGAAACCCGGGCCAACAAATCCCGCCATTCAGATTGATTGATCCCACCCACCAGGGGTGCAATCGAGTCAACCACTTGACCCATAAAGTCCAACGTGAGCGACAGTTCATGGCGAACTCGAATTCGGGAAGCGACCTCTCCGTACACCCGGCTTCGCTCAATCCAGTCTGTTGGATTCATCTCTTCTGTACCCAGCTGATGAGCTGCGACAAGCGCGCCCATCCCGTGGCGTACCGCGTGGGGAAGCCCAGCACTCTCCTGGATACCCGTTCGACTCATCCATTGGTCCAACGCCACCGCTGGGGCCGGTACCCGCAGATGGATTTCCGACACTTGGTCGACTCGCAACCGTTTATCTGCTGCTTTCACATGACGCTTCAGCACCAAATCCAAGGCATCATATGCCGCATGCCAAGCGACGGGTCCGGGCCATCGTGGAAAGCTGACCGTATGGGTGAGCCAAGCCCGCCCGAGACCCGTAAAAGCATGCTTCAATGGCAACCAGGATGCACTGTCGAGCAGTCCACCGGGAGCCTCGAGTTGCTGTAACGATGAGCGGGTACCCTTCTGGGCCAATTGTGCCGCCTCGATGCCACCGGCCACGGCGGCTGACACCGCCGCACTTCGCCCAGAACCGGCCAATACGGTCCGTGGAATGGGTCCGGAAGATGCCAACGCGAGACCGATGGCATGAGACATCTCTCCCGCGTCCAGCTTCAATAATCGTCCCGTGCTTACGGCCGCAGAAACTGCATGCACCCACCCGCACCCAAACCCGTGGTGGGGTCCAATCAACAGGGCTGCCCCAACACGACCCGCGACCTCATTGGCCACAGCGGTTGCGACCAGCAGATCACCGACCTGTGCACCCTTGGCGAACGCCCAACAGGCGCTCACGGCTCCGACGCCGGTACTGCCTCCGAGCACATGGTCAAGACGGTCGACAAAGGCTGCACGCGAGGCGTGCACCCGCGCCGCAGTGCGTGGAGAGGTCTTCCCGCCGCCCCACACGGTGGCAGCCCCTCGACGTGGCGCCCCCTTACGCAAGCCAGACACGATGTCATCCGGCACATTTTCGGCGATGGCTGCCGCCAAATGCATATGCTGCAAGCGGGCACGCTCAATCACTGTACGCGGGATCTCCGCCGATGCGACGTTGGCCGCAAAATCACCCAATTCTTCGATAAATGTCGACATCAAAAACTCACCGTCAACTGAGCACCGGCGGACCACAATGAGCCGCCAATTGGAATGGGTTTACCATCAACTGGCGCCCCCGGCCTCATCGTTCCGGCATCGGCGATCTGTAGGACTCCGGCCGCGAGGACATGCCGCGTGTAAAACACATCCCACTGTACAGGGCCAGGCAGCAGCAAGGTCGGGTCTTCATGAACAATACCGGCACCAAAAGAAAACAGCATCCTATCGGAGTCGAGGAACGCTGTACCCACCTCCTGCGACACCAGCGGACTGGGCACGAGTGCAAATCCAGTGCGAAGGATGGGCGCGATATCCCCTGCATTCCCTTGGGTGGCAATCACCGGAAGATGGATTTCAGTCCCCGTATGAAACGACTGGGTATCCTTAAAGAACGCACGGTATGCATTGGCATCGTCGACCAGGTCATCGTTCACATCAAAGATCTGACTGCGAATGGCGGAGGACGTGATGCGCGCAACGTTCACCTGCATTCCCGACCAACGCGTGTGGTGAAGGTCGAAGTACACCAGAGACTTTTCCTTGTGCTGGTACGAGGCACCAAAGCTCCACCGTTCGGGAATGTAATGGTCGAATACGCTGAACTCGATGGGCATGACAAGGGCCACCACCATGTCATTGAGTTCTCCAATGTCTTGGATGGTTCCATTGATTTGCAGATCGATTTCAGCATCGACGGGAATTCCACTATCTGCACGCCAAGAGGCGCCGACATGAAGGCCATCCAATGGTTTCAACAGTTGCCCTGCATCCCAATGAAACCCTACAATCGGAACCAAGCGAGGAACCAGGTCCAACGACATCTGGTGCACATCCACGGTGACACTCTCGATGATATCGCCCAGCTCTTCTTCCGATTCAGCCGCACCCACTCCGACACCGATTGTACTCGAGATTTTGTAGCGAGCCATGGCCGTTACTTCGACTGCTGTTCCAACACTGATGCCCTTATACAGCTCAAAACCCGCACCGATCGACAGATCCACTCGCTGGGTTCGATTCCCGTACATGACCCACGTGGGCAATGACGGCTCTGTGGTTCCAAACCGCATGAGTCGATTCGTGGGCAGAAAGGCATTGAGGGCCAAGCCAATCTTATCGCCAACATTTCGGGCCATCGCAATGCTTAGTCCATCGGCATCGGGCGAATCAGCCGTCACAGACAAGGGGGGGTCCTCAGCATTCAACACGCCGTCTTGGTTCGTGTCCCAATACACTTGTGGCGAAGCCGCGAGGGAGGCGCGATACATGCCAAAACCTGCAGACGCTTCCGCCCACTCCAGACTCTGCAGCAGTGCTGGGTTTCGAAATACGGTCATGCCCCCATCGGCCACCGACACCCCGCCTTGTCCCCGACCAATACTGGCCGCACCGAACCCATAGATATCTACCGGACCAGCAAGTCCTACATTGGCTCCAAAGACGGCGAGCATGACCCAGCTCATCCGTTGTACCCCAGCTCCGGAACCGGCGTCAGTGCACGGTTCCGGAGTGCAGTCACAAGTTCCTGGTTCGATGCCCCCGGCATGGCCTCCGCGATACATGCCAACACTCCAGCCAAATGGGCAGTAGCAATGGCCGAGCCACGGTATGAGCTGGGTTCTCGTTCATCCCCTTCATAGCCTGGGGCTAAAAATTTACCGGACAGGTGACCCCATTCACTGGGGCGAAACTCGGTTGCATCGAAATAAAAGAAGCGGTCTGCGCCACAGTCGGGATGGGACGCGACACCGACTGTCTCAGGAATGTCGGCCGGATAGGCCCGCTCTCCTCGGGGATGGGCTGCAGCCAACACCACAGCCCCAGCCTCAACCGCCAGTGCACACGTATCCCGCAGCAAAAGCGCCTTGCCCATGTTTGGCGTCCCCATCGACAAGCTGATGATTCGCGCCCCGTTTCGAAACGCAGTCTCAATTCCTGCCGCCATCAGATCTGCAGAAGTACGCAACTCGGCATCCATGATCCGAATGCCCAACAGGTCCGCTCCCGGCGCCATGGTGGACACTGCAGAGGCCATCGTTGTGCCATGACCATTGACATCCGACGCATCGGATCCCACCAATGCATGGCCGGTTGCGCCCAATTCAATATTCCACCCAGATACCGCATGTCCGGACACACGAGGGTCCATGGGATCAATGCCGCTATCGATGATTGCAACGACAATTCCCGTCCCTTTTCGTTCACGTCCTCGAAAACGCATGGTTCTCCCGCGCACAGTGGCCCGCGTCAATGTACTGTTCCAACCATAGGCGGGGCAAGCCTCTGACCCCATCTCCGGACTATGTTGACATAAGCATGCACGAATCAAGACCCGAATCACCGCAACTTCCAGATGCCCGAGATACCGCCAACTCGCTGGTGCGCGCGGGGCATTCGGTCGTTCTCAATGGAATGGTGGGACACAATCACGGAACTCCAACCTTGGCATTGTCCCTCGCCATGGCCGCAACATGTGCGCTCATCGGCCTAATTTGGCCATTGATTGGATTAGTGGGACTGGTTGCTGTGATCGGCTCCGCACTCGTTGACTTGGATGCCGGCAAGGGGTGGGTTCGCGCGCTCCTCATGCGAGAAGCTGGCCACACCATCATTGTCTGGCCGACGGAGCTCGCTTCAAGTGACACCGTAAACACAGCCCCTACGCTGGTCATCACCGCCCCCTTAGAGGCTGATCATCGGCCACCCACCGCATCGAACCAGCTGCTCACAGCCTCACTGGGATTACTGATGTCAACAGCCATCGCCTCCGCTGCGAGTACTTGGGTTGGACCGACTCCATTGACCATCGCAGCCGGTCTGTTGGCATTGTGCAGTTTGGCGGCCTGGGGGGCACGCTGGATTGGCACACGGCCACCACCCGGCAATCCAGCACGCGACGTTCTTCTTCGAACCATCCACCTCAGCGATGCTCCACCCAACATCCGGATTGTGTGGGCCTTGGTCGGTGGCGGATCTACGCACCATGACGGGCTCGAAACCATGCTGCTGAACCATAAGCATCGCCTCCCGCCCGACCATACACGGGTGCTCTGCCTACACCCTTCCACCGGCATGTGTTCTCGAGTGCCCTTGGACGGGCGCGTCAGACTGAAGGCCGCAGATCCCCTACTCGAAGCCATGACCGATGAACTGGGCCTTCCCGCCAAAAATGACATCACCGGCGCCCGGAAAGCAATCCGGCTGGGATGGCGGGCGGCGGGCATCTGTGTCTCGGCCGACCAAATTCATCGCAGTACGCAGGTATTGAGTGACATCATCGCGCGCTCGGACAAGCTGGCCCTGGAGTCACAGTGGTGATCGTCACCCTTTTAGGTATCGCGCACGCTGGAACCATCACGGGCTCCATTGTGGGGGCAGATACGGCACCGGTCATCAATGCTGAGGTCTATGTCATCAACCCCGCTCTACAGGCCGCAAGAACCACGACCGGGGAGGACGGTGACTATGAATTTCAATCACTGCCTGCAGGCAGCTACCGGGTTTGGGCCATCCCCTCTATTGGTGACTCCCACGTGTCCCGATATTTTCCAAATGCGTTCGAATACTGCGCGGGCGATCTCATCTCGGTCGGCAGTGCACCCGTAACGGCAGACTTCATTTTACCCGAAGGCACCGCACTTGGCGGACGAATCATCGACGCCGATGGTCACCCTGTCCAAGATGTTCGGGTACGTGCAGAATCAAATTCTGGCGCCCGTTCGCGTGATTGCCATACCGATGCTTCAGGCGAATTTACGGTTGCCGGCCTCGAAGAAGGGTCGCAATGGCGACTACAAGCCGCCAAAAGTGGTTTTCCTGTTCAATGGTGGGGCTCCACCTATGACACCATCGAATCACCGGAAGTCGATCCGACAAACCAGGCTGACCTTGGCGATTGGACCTTGCTCGACGGGGTGGGAATTCGTGGGACGCTATGGGGTCCATACGGGCCCGTGGCAGACGCAACGGTTCGCGTGTACGGTTCCCGGCAATTGGTTCAAGCCGTGAGCGATCCGGACGGCGTTTACACCGCATGGGGCTTACCGCCCGGAGAAGTCACGGCCTGGGCCACTGCTGACGGATTCGCCACCACATACCTCCCCGACAGCGACCGTCCTACGGAGACCATCTCGGCGACCGAGGAAAACACATTGGTCGACCATGTCGATATTGAAATGCCCAGCGAGGCTACCTTTGTCATTGCGCTACAAGGGGATGCACCTCTGCGTGACGGCAACCTGTCTGGGTTGACGGTGATGCTCTACAATGATTCACACACCGTGGGCCGCGCAGCCGTGACCGATGATGCAGGAATGGCATCGTTTGAGGGGCTTCATGGCGGAATGTATGAGGCGTTGATTTATGCGGGAACCGCAGGACACCCCGATGATTGGGCTCGACTCCAAGATGGCTCAATCCAGGTCTTTGAACTCGAATCAAGCGTAGACAACCCACCGGTTGAGATCACACTGCCTCTCGCCATCACACTCACTGGAGAAGTGATGGACGATGATGGACGCCCTGTACCGGGCGCTGCAGTCATCGTGACACCGGACACCGACCAAGACACCGCCACACCCGATTCAGAAGACGCCATATTTGTGGAAACAACCGATTCTCGTGGGACCTTTACGATGGTCGGTGTTCCTGAAGGGCGATGGAACATTCGAAGCCAAGTGGGACCCAACTGCGAATCTGACCCGGGATTTATCACCACCTACTGGCCCGCAGAAGTGGACCCTTCCATGGAAGAAACGGTGGAACTAAGTCTCGATACACCCGTCCAAGCCTTTCGGTTTGTCCTCGCCCGAGACGATGACCACGATCAAATGGGCGACAGGTGGGAGCGGCGCTATGGATTGAACACGTCTTGGGACGATGCGCATGACGATCCAGATGATGATGGTCTCAGCAACCTGCTGGAGTTCCGTTTACGCACCAACCCCCTGGAACCGGAGGGCTACTGGACGGTCACACGAAGCTGTGGGTGTTCCGCGAATACCAACCCCGCCCCATGGATGTGGGCTCCGTTGTTTCTTGTGGCCGCACTTAGGCGTCGCGACGAAGAAGGACGGCGTACACAGGTTCGCCTCTCCGATCGAACTTGGACTGATAGTTCGTAGTCAGATCGTCTGGCCAAGGAGTCCCCGCTGCCGCAATATCATCCCGAAAGTCCACCAGTGATATCGGAAGCCCTTCCGCACCATCGACAAAGCGCTGAAGATTGGGTCGATGGTCGCTCTTCAGCCGAATCTCTGCACCCGGACTGAGCGCCCGCGCGGCCCACTCCACCAACTCACGGCGAATCAGGCGGTGCTTCTGGTTGATGTCTCTCTTCCAGGGATCCGGATGGTTGATGTGCAATCCACCGAGTTCACCCTCGGCAAAGAGATCATCGAGCTGCCATGCATCATACCGTGCGATTCGGGCATTGGTCGCATCGACTGCATTGATCTTTTTAGCCACAAGAACCACCCGTTTGAAGCGGATTTCAATTCCGAGCCAATTCATGTCTTTGTGCCGGTCAGCCATACCCGCCAAATAGAACCCATTGCCCGGTCCGATTTCTACATGAAGCGGAAGCGTTGGATTGGGAAAGGCGCGCCCCCAGTCCCCCTTGAAGCTCGGGGCATCCTCCGCGACGACAACGGGCGGCACCATCTCTCTGTGGAGCTTCATGTGCGGATTCAAATCCGGCATTGGATACTCATCCACCGTCTTTCCGCGGAATCGATATTTAGA
>Ga0315320_10001272_pt1 | contig 20955 bp, 20 predicted proteins | sample M140m21515metaG_FD_203458 | JGI IMG/M metagenome (GOLD analysis project Ga0315320, IMG submission 203458) | Ammonia-oxidizing marine archaeal communities from Monterey Bay, California, United States - M1 40m 21515 | ecosystem: Environmental > Aquatic > Marine > Coastal | place: USA: California... | reverse complement strand
TGGTCCTGTTGATGGTCCTGTTGATGGTCCTGTTGATGGTCCTGTTGATGGTCCTGTTGATGGTCCTGGTGTTGGCGCTGTTGATGAAGACTTGGAACCATCAGCTGGTAAATTAATTAAACTTTCATAATGTGTTCCTGTATGATTGTATATATAAATACTAGTATCCTTATTACCCATATCAGAATTGCTTTCATTAATTGTACTACCAACACCCGTATTAGTATATTTCATTATTGTCTTATTATCTACATCGTAAACAAATATAAATACATTAAATAATCTGGCTAATAAAGATATTTCAGTATCTGTTAACCAGCCAGCTGAATCCTTTGTTCCACTAGCAGGAAGATTATTATTATCAAGTCTTGCTAATGATTTATCTAATTGATTTTTAGTAATTGATGTATCATTAAGAATTTGTTGACTATTGGCACAAACATAATGTTGTAATACTTGTCGTAAATTTCCTAGATAGCCAACTTTTCCACCATCCTTTCTCTCTTCAGGAACCCATCCTTGTATATTTTTCCAATTACCTTTTTCACTAAACAGAATATCAAATACTACTGAATCACCTAGACAATCACCTCTACTGGTTATATCAACCTTATAAATATTGTTTCCAAATTGAGGTATATCAACTTTCCCTCCGGCTTTGATAAGCGCATCATTATCTTTAGAATACTTTGCTTTTATTACATTTGATAATGCTACAACTTCAGCTTCATCTGATTTTGGTAATTTTATATTAGATGTAATAGCCTCACAAGATTTTTTAAATGAATCATCAGTAGCTTTATTAGACTCTTCCATTTTTGTTTTGCTTCTTTTCGCAGCCTCATCTTCTTCTTTCTTGGACATTTTTGGATTGGTGACACCAGTTATTTTTCCTGTAATATTTGAATAATCTATACTATATTTATCAGCTTCTGTTCTAGGCATAGCTGCTAATTCGGCACTACTATTCCATACACTAAGTAATTCTCTAACATTTCTTGTTTTAGTTACATCAGCATCCTTAGTTTTATTATAATATGTTTTAAGTAACAGTTGGAGCGCCTCTTTAGCATCACCTAAACAGTTTTGATTTTTAGAAACCTGAAAATATCTATTAACCCAGTTTACTCTTTCCAGTTGACTAATCTTTATTAATGTAGTAGCAAACTGTAAATTATCTTTATAAGCACAACCTTGATTCTTATTTTCTTTTTTACTAGATGATGGACCAAAATTAGGTTTCGTTGTGGTCTTAGGGATAGTATCAGCACCTCCTACATATATTTTAAGAGTTTTATTTTTAAGATTAGGATGTCTATGATGTTTCTTTTGAGTATTCTGATGACTTCTTTTATTTTTTCTAAAAACCTTTTTTCTTTTGGAACCGTTCTTCTTCCTTTTAATTCTATGTAATCTATTTTTAGAAAGTTTCATATATATATAATACTTTAAGAAAAAGTATTATGTGTTATTTATTTTATTAAGATATATTAATGGCAACTAGAATTAATTTAATTGAATGTCCGAATGCGACATCACCAGTAAATATAGATATGAAAGGTATTACTGGTCCATGTGTTTTAAAATGCGACTATAATTATGAATATGGAACATACTCCCCAAATATGACAAATAAAGATAATTATTTATCGTTAAACTATTCAGGAAAAGCAAATCCAGTAAAATATAATGACCAAAATTATACTGTTCAAGAAGTAAGAATATATCAACCTTCATTACATCAGTTTGGAGGTGCTCATACGGATGGTGAAATAATGATAATTCATAATGGTCCTGGAAAAAATTTAATTGTATGTGTTCCATTTGTTTCAGGTGGAAAAACAGATAAAGGATCCACACAATTAGGATTATTAATAGAGGAAGCAGCCCTAAGAACCCCGAATGTAAATGAATCAGTTACTAATTCAAGTGGTAATTTTTCTTTAGATAATTTTGTTCCTAGTAGAAAAGGATATTTTGCTTATAGTGGAACATTACCATATGATCCATGTAATGGAGATTATGCATATGTAGTATATAAAAAGGAAGATGGTTTAAATATTAGTTCTACTGGATTAACTAAACTTAAAAAAATAATTAAAAACACAATCTCAACAGTTAAAAAAAATTCGGTATTTTATAATAAAAATGGAGCAAATTCAAAACATAATGGTGATGATATTTATATAGATTGTCAACCAGTTAATGCTGATGGACAAATATTAGTTCAAGAAGGACCTGGTGGAGTAAATACAGATACAAGTTCTATGGGAGGAGAGATTGATATGGAAAAAATCGAACCATTTTTATATGTAATTTTGGCATTAGGTTTAGCAGTCGGAATATCATATGCTTGGGATTATGTTGTTAAAAAATTAAAAAAAGAGTAATCAAATTAATATAAATTAATAATTAATTTGATTTTTTAAATAACAGATGTAGTGTCGTGAACATTCATAGCATTATGTGTATCATCCATAACAGGTTTGTAGTGAAGACTGTTAGGTCCTCCACTGCTAATAAGTGGTGCCATATCTTTAACAACCTCTTCTTCTAAAGTAACAGGGAATTGATTAAAGGCTGATAGATGAACACCTTTTTTCATTTCTGATGGTAGGAATTTTTGAATAGCGGTAGTTCCAGTAGAGTCACTGGATCTCTTAATTAATTCATAAGCGGCAAATAAAGCAATAACTCCTACAATAGGATTGGAGTTAGCTAATAAATAAAACGCGCATAATATAACAGCAATATTACCATAAATATTATCAATTAAATGAGCTAATGTTGGAGGAGTTTGAATATTTAACACAATGTATAAAATCAGAACAACTAATAGTAATAGTTGGTGACGATGACTCTTATGAAATATTTGATAAGGTTCCATATACCATATTATTATATTTTTTTATTTTCAATACCATTTCTAAATGATTTTAATAAAAATTGAATAAATATAATCTAATAATAATTACTATAATACAATAATGAGCTATTTGGGAAAAAAAGGATATTCAATATTAAAATCAGATTTAACAATCAAAGAGGAATTATTTATACGAAATGAATTAACTGTAAAGGCTTTTGTGCCTAAATCGCCAGTTCAACCAGAAGCATTTCCTGTATATCGCGAATCACCCAAAAAATTTTATATGCCAAGATATTTTGGTGTTAATACTTTTGGTGACTTTACAGAAAATAAATTATCATTAGGAGAAGATATAAATTTAGAATTTCAAGGAGAATTGAGAGAATATCAAGTTAATATTGTTAACAAATATATTAATGCTGTAAAAGATAGTGGTGGTGGATTATTAGATGTAGATCCTGGAAAAGGAAAAACTGTAATGGCATTGGATATAATTGCGAAATTGAAAAAGAAAACATTAGTTATTGTTCATAAATCATTCCTTTTAAATCAATGGATAGAGAGAATTCAACAATTCTTACCAACTGCTAGAGTAGGAAAAATTCAAGGACAAATAATTGACATTGAAAATAAAGATATTGTTATAGGAATGTTACAATCACTTTCACAAAAAGAATACCCTGAAGATCTATTTGATTGTTTTGGTCTTTCTATATATGATGAAACCCATCATCTTGGTGCTGAAGTATTCAGTAGATGTATGATGAGAACAATAACAAACTATACACTCGGATTATCAGGAACTATGCAAAGAAAAGATGGATTAACAAAAGTATTTAAAATGTTTCTAGGTGATGTTGTTCATAAAGAAAAAAGTAATACATCTGAACATAAAGTAATTGTGAAGGCAATCAATTATTCTGTAGAAGATGATGAATTTAATGAAATGAAATATGATTATAGAGGAAATCCGTTATATAGCACAATGATATCAAAGTTATGTAATTATAATCATCGTTCTGAGTTTATCATTAAAGTATTACAAACAGAGCTGAGTAGAAATAATGAACAGCAAATAATGATATTAGCTCATAATAAAACTTTAATTACCTATTTATTTAAAGCTATTGAGCATAGAAATATTGCTACAGTAGGTTATTATATTGGAGGAATGAAAGAGGAGGAATTAAAGAAAAGTGAAAGTAAAAAAGTTATTATTGCTACATACGCAATGGCATCAGAAGGATTAGATATAAAAACATTAACGAGTTTAATTATGGCATCACCCAAAACGGATGTTTGTCAATCTGTGGGAAGAATCTTAAGAACAAAACATACTAGTCCGTTAGTAGTAGATATTATTGATTCACATGATATATTTGAAAAGCAATGGAAAAAAAGAAAACAATATTATATTAAACAAAAATATCATATTATTTCATCCAATATGGATGATTATGTAAAAGATAAATGGGAAACATTATACGACCCGTTAAAAAGTGATGAATGTATTAAAAAAATTAAAAAGAAAGAACAACCATTAAAAGGGGTATGTTTGATAAAAATATAGATTATTTACTTATAAACTTCATTATAAGGAGGCATATCACCTAGATGTTTCCAAGTATTTAAACAATCATTTTTTGGTGTGTAAGGAGGAGGATTAGCTAATGCTGAAGCAGTATGATCTAATCTTCCTCCTGTGGAATAAATATGCGCGTTGGCTATGTTATTCATAAATTGACCACTTCCACCTCTCTGTCTTCTCTTGACACTTTTTCTTTTCTTGGAACCCTTTCTCTTCTTAGAACCCTTTCTCTTCTTAGTTCCCTTTCTCTTCTTGGAACCTTTTCTAGATTTTCTTCGTTTTCCACCACACTGGCTATTTAATCCTCTAGAAATAGGAGGATATCCTGAACCGGCAAAAACAGAAAGATTTTCTCCAGGTGATGGCTTGTAAGAATAAAATGGATAACCTCCAGTTCCATATGAATAACCTGAAGAATTACCTCCACTTTGTTTGGAAGCATTCATATTGGTTATGGCATTTTGTCCACTATTTTGATAACGAGAAAATCCGGCTAAATGAACAGAACCGTTACCATTGACACCAGAAGTGCCAGCAATCACTTGGTCTTTAGAAAAACCATAACCATTACCACCTTTGTATTTTCTTTTACGACTTTTGCCGTGTTTTTTTCCTCTACCTCCGGTCTTAAACATTTGATAAAGACCTTTTTGTTGTAATGATAAGGCACTATCTCCAGCTCCACAGCCAGATACAGCTCCTACTTTACTTGACATACCTGGGTCTCTAAAATGGGCATTTGGACTATTTACATTTGGGGATTGTTGAAGTATTGACATATATATATACTTCTTATAAAAAAGTATATTTCTATTTTTTAAAATCTATTATATGCTTTTGTGTAACAATTCCATTATGGACAACTTTAATAGGAACATATTTATTAAATTTCTTATTAAAAATACATTCCATTTTAACGCATTTTTCTAAATCAACAAATTTATCATCATTCATATTTTCAAATTCCTCTTCATCATCACTTTCCTCTAAAGCGTCAAGATTATCATTCTCCTTTATATTTCTAAATAATTTATTCATCATAGTACTTGTTTGGTAGTCAGGAATGTAAGCAATATCATATTTTTCTAAATTGTTATAATTATTAACATATAAATGATAGATATCATTTTGAATATCAGGTCTAATTGAGAAGATATATTTTGTATCATCATACTCATAATTTTTATATAAAGTGGAATTAAATTTATTTGTATTGTTATTCAGATTTCTATTTTGAATTGAATATACAGTATAAGGTAATTGTTTGGCTACTGAAATAGATTCTTCAAAACTTCCTGTAATTACCGGTAAACCTATACCAATTCCATTTCTACCTATAATTATTTGTTTAATTTCACTTGACAATATGTCTTTGATAAGATTTAGTTTAAACAATTCATTTTGCTCTTCAATATTTTTACCTTTATAAAAATGAATGCTTTCAATAGAAAATAACTTCTTGTCTTTTGATTCAATTAATGTTCCATAAAAAACAGTTCCTAGAACGATCTTCTTATTAAATGTCTGTGGAACAACAAATAAATTTTTAATCATTTTTTTAGAACCAGGATTTATTTCAATAAAAATACAGACCTTTTTATCTTTGATATAGGTAAACCATACTAAATGCTTTTTCCCTTTTGGGATGATATAATATAATTCGCTTAAAACTTTCTTATGGATATTTTCATAAGGAAGTTTCAGATTAGGAAGTCTTTTTAATATTTGACTTTTATCTTCGTATGATAATTTCATAGTATAACTATATTATATCCTTACCTTTAATACATTTAAAAAGAAGAATAATTACTAGATGAAAAAGCACCATCAGATGACATCAATCCTCCCATATCATTAACATCTTTAACACCATTAACTGTATTGGTCGTAGTATTATTTTTTCCTTTATTTTTGTCACTTAATTCTTTAAGATAATTTTTAAGTTCAGTTTTCATACTTTCGTTATCAGATGAATTATTTTGAGACTTTGGTTCTTCTCTCATAGTGCTATACAATACTTCGTATTGTTGTTGAGGTTTATTTACTAAATCTTTTACTTTTGGTATTGTCAGGTTTGTCATAAAAAATGTAAATAAATAATGAACTAGAATAATTAATATTAATGATATTATACTCATTTGAATAATCCAGGGAAGCATATTATATATTATTTGCATAGTTTTAATAAAGATACAACGTAGACATATATATTAACATAAACCACTTAAAACTATTCCTAGGTTTCTAATTATTATTAATGGTTAATATTATATTAGTAGATAAGTCTGGAGATTTAAAATTATGTAAATATAATGTAGATAAAGGAGATGAATTATATAAAAAATGTAAATTTAAAAAACAAGATAATTTTGAAAAAAGAACTACATGGAAAACAAAAAAAAATAAATATGATTTTAGTTCTGTTTCATTATACTCGCGCGATACTGGTAAGGCGAATACCGAAAATAAATATGATTTTCCACCACCCGTAGACACCCCGTTATATTTTGGTGTTTGTGCTCTTGTTGCTAATGATGAAAATGACGATTGTATTGATTTATCGATTGAAGCATGGGAAACATTTTATGAGGAATTATTTGGTGGATTTGAAAATTTAGCTGATACAGCAGCTGAAGATAATAATGAAGAAGATGAACTAGAGAGTATTCCAGCAGAAATGAAAACAAAAAGTGGATATTTAAAAGACGATTTTGTAGTGGAAGATAACCAAGTAGAAAATGGTTCTACTGAGAGCGATGAAGAAGAATATGATGATGATTCAGCTGAATTGGAATTAGAAGAATATTCATATAGTGATGAAGAGGAATCTAATTAATATATAAAAAAATTGATTAAAGAAATTTATATATATAATAATTAATAATAACAATGCGCAAGGTAATTGAAAATCCAAATGAATTCAGAAATAATATTTCTAATAAATTAAATAAAATATTATTAAATGAAAAGATTTCTGTGAATCTTGAAAAAGGAATATATAATTATAGTCTAGAACATGCGACTAAGTTAAATGTAGTTAAAAAATGGGATAATAGTTATTTTGTCAAAATATATTTGGATCGTGTTAGAACAATTTATATTAATTTAAAAGATGATGCTGTTAAAAATATGATTCAAAATAAATTAGTTCAGGCTCATAAATTAGCATATATGACACATCAACAAATGCGACCTGATAAATGGGATGCGTTAATTCAGGATAAGAAGATTCGTGATGATAATAAATATGAACCAAAGGTAGAAGCATCTACAGATAATTTCAAATGTTGGAAATGTAAATCAAAAAAATGTACATACTATCAATTACAAACTAGATCAGCTGATGAACCTATGACAACATTTGTTAATTGTCTAGATTGTGGTAATAGATGGAAATGCTAATTTATACAGGAGTAATTTTATTGAATTTTAATTCTGGAGAAACTTTATTTTTTTGATTCATAAAAAACCATAATGATAAAGATAATAATATAAATACTAATCCAAATGATCCAAATACTTCCTTTGTTTTAAAAATACAGCATTGAGAACGATCATTAGAACAACATTTAATAGTATCATCCAAATTACAAGCTGTATTGTCGTCTAATTTTTCAAAAATATTACATTTATCTAAATAAAATTCTTTACTACATCCATTTTGTAAACATTCCGAATAGGGGGATAATGTAGGACTATTTGTAGGAGGAAATGTATAATATTCCTTTATACAACATTCTTCTGGCGAATCTGCACAACAATCTGTCCATTTCCAACACGACTCACAACTAGTATATTTATTTATTCTCTCTTCTGGATGACAACTAATATTATAGTTTGGTGAATAGTTGTAATTATCCTTATGATATATACACCATTGGAAATAATATTTTTGTTTCCCCCCTTTACACATTTCATTTGTTAAACAAGTATTCATTTTTTACATTTGATAAAAAATTAATATTATTTTAAAAATCAATTTTCTTTTTATTATATATATGACATCATGTCCTTTTTCACAGTATAGTAATATTTTCGGAAAACCGAATACAGGAGTTCACAGTATTAAATTTATGAATGTAGCAGTATTCGATTATACTCTCACTATTATATTAGCATTTTTTATTACATATATAACAAATATACCAGCTGAACTAACCACTATTTTTTGCTTTATTCTTGGTATAATAAGTCACACACTATTTGGTGTTAAAACCAATACAACAAAATTTCTACATATCGATTGTTAGTAAATAATTATAATAAAAAATCGTATTATTTTTATTATAATTATTCTAGAAACGCTTCAAGATTAGATAATTTCCAAATCTTTTAAATGCCAATATTCCGATGACCCATTTGGTAAAGGTCTTCTAATAATAACAGGAATGTTTTTTTCTTCTAATTCTTTTAAAGCAATTAAATATCCATCCATTACATTATCTGGAACCTTAGTCGTCGGTCTGGCTCCATTATTAATTTGTTTTGCTCGAATACCCAAGACTCTTGTTTTTTCATATTTTGTTAAAATAGGAACAGTCTTATGTAACTCATCAATAACAATATTATCTTTATTTCTAACAACCTTTGCCAAATTATAAATTTCTTCATAGTTATGAACCATCGACTCTGGATGTTGTTCTTGTATGTAATTTTCTCTCATTTCCTTATCAAATTTTTGTAAATATTCATCATCTTCTTCATCATCATCATCAGAGTCATAATCAGAATCATTCTTGTCAATATTATTAGGAAGTGAAATAGTAGTAGTAGGAAGTTCTTCAATATTTTTGGAAGATTTCTTTATCACTTTTTCTGAAACAGGTGGTTCTGCTATATTTCCTTCTTCGTCAACACTAAAATCATCTTGGTCGTCATCCATTTCACTTTCAACATCTTCAACATCTTCAACATCTTCAACATCTTCAAGTTCTTCAAGATCTTCATCATCATAATCTGCCTCAACCACTTCTCCTTCTTCAAGCTCTTTTACTTTAATTGATTCGGGATTTTTTTTCCTGGAAAATGTTGGTTGAATATCTTCTTGTGAAGTAGTAGATACCTCATCGTCACTAATGTTTTCCAAATCAGATTGTTCTAAATCGCTCATTCTTATAATTATATATTATTATTACTTTTTAAATAGAATCAATTTTATTTAAAAAATAATATAAAAAATAAATTAAATTAATAGATATTTATAGTTTTTTTGATTTTAAGCATTACCATCAGTTCTCCATACAGTATCACATTTCGCACATAAATATATATACAATTGATTCATATCGTCATATCGAATATAAATCACTTCTCTATCACCCTTTTCTTTATTACTACTACATTCATTATTAGGACAACTTATTGTGTTTATTCTGGGTAATGTGGGATCCAACTTTGTATATTCGTTAATAATATGATTATATTTCTGTTCACTTCTTTTTAATTGTGTTTTCGAAACGCAGATATTGTCCTTAGTTAATTCGGTATCTTCATGTCCACAATTTCGACAATAATATATTAATTTGTTTTCATCATCAGTGGAAATTCTGATGTAGTACATGTTGTCGCATTTATTACAAAAGTGCATCTTCTTTGAATAATATATATATTTTTATTTATTACATTTCAATTTTATATTTTAATTTTAATAAAATTATTATATGTTTCACCCCAGTTAATTTTTATATTTAAATTATATATTCCTGTTTTAACCCCATAAGAATCCTCGTCTTTGTTTTTTTCTAAAATAGACAATAATTCAGGTTGTTTCTTTTTGAATTCACAGACAATATTATCCTTAAATAAATTATTAAATATATAGTCTTCGTTACTTAGGTTTTGAATAATATTATTCACAGAGTAATCTATATTTCTATATAATATAATTTTATTATACTTCTCAACATCTTGATGTTTCATAGTAAATCCTGGTTCATGTAATAATGGAAATTTATCCATTATGCTTATTATAGTTAATAATATAGTTCGAATACTCTGGCATCCTGTCCATTGATCACCGCGCCATGTATTTAATACAGATAAACACATTTTTCCATTTCTATACATATTCGGATGGAACCGTGTAACTCCATCATGTGTCATAAATTGGACTTTCGGAGGTTGATGCGGATAATCTGAAGGAAAATTAAATTTGAAAAAATAATTACCCCCAACATATTGTGACTCAGATGGACCAGATATATAAGCATATCCTTCTAGAATATTGCTTTCATCGTGTTTATAATAAATTCCATCCTCATCCAGCGGATTTTTAATCATTTCTCTAACATCTTTTATTAATCTTTTGGTGGTTTCTCTCGATAATACTACAGTATCAGTAGACATGTTATAGATTATATAATAATATATTTATGTGGTATTGAATTAATATATAATATTTTATGACTTCATCATAATATTAATAAAATCAATATATTTTAGAGAAAATACTTAAAATTATCTCTCAAAAATAAAGAATACATATTCAGTTTATACATTTTTAGAATTCTTAAGATATTTATAAAAAAATTGACCTAAATATAATGTTTATAATATATACAATATACTATGTCTAAAATGAAACAATCATTTGACGCTTATTTAAAATCACATTATTCACAAAAGGGTGAGGGGTTTACTCACACCAGGATAGGAGATAACACTTTAAATATTAAAGCGGGAAGTTACACTCTCGATGACTTAGACGAATTTTATGCCAAATATTATAAACATGTTTTTCAAGATGGTAAATTTGAGTTTCTTACGGAAAAACAAAACCGTGACATCGGACCAATTATGTTGGATTTCGATTTCAGATATTCCACTGATGTTGAAGAAAAGCAACACACCGAGGAGGATATAAATGAAATGGTTAATTTGTATTTTCAGGAAATATCCGAACTTGTTGATATCCCATCTAGAACTGTTATCCCAGTATTTATTTTTGAAAAAGAAAATGTTAATATGTTAGATAATACTACTAAGGATGGTATTCATATGATTATAGGAATTCATATGGAAAGAGGTCTTCAAATTATTCTTAGAAATAGAATGGTATCTAAGTTAAAGGAGGTATGGGGAGAATTACCTCTCGAAAATACATGGGAAGAAGTATTAGATGAGGGTGTCACAAAAGCAACTGTTAATTGGCAATTATATGGTTCAAGAAAACCTGGAAATGAAAGTTATGTTCTTAAATATCATTATGACTTAGAAGTAGACGAAGATAATGATTGGACTCTTAGTATTAATGATGTCAAAAAATTTGATATGAAAACCGATTTTAAATTATTAAGTGCGCAATATGAAGGACATCAATCATTTGAAATGAAAGATTCTATCAGAGCCGAATTTGAAGCTGTTAAAACTAAGAAGAAAAGTAAAAGTAAATTAAAAATTGTTGATAAAAATAAGTTGGAGGATATCACACAAATCACAAATCAAGATGAATTGGATACACTTGTTCAACATTTTGTTGACCATATCGAATCTAATGAATATACATTAAAAGAAACTCATATGTATACTATGTGTTTAACTGATAAATATTATATTCCATATGATAAATGGATTCGTGTCGGTTGGGCTCTTAAGAATACAAGTGATAAATTGTTTATTACTTGGATTGCATTCAGTGCTCAATCACCTAGTTTCGAATTCGATAAAATATCCGATTTCTATGATATGTGGTGTCGTTTTGAAACCGCAAATGAGGATTGTCTTACATTTAAGTCTATTATTTATTGGGCTAAAAATGATAATCCTGAAAAATATGACGAAATTAGACAAGAAACTATTAGCTATTTTATTGAAAAAACTATAGATAATCAAACTGATTTTGATTTTGCCCTAGTTCTTTATCAAATGTATAAGGATAGATTTACTTGTGTTTCTATTAAAAAGGATGCTTGGTATATTTATAGAAATCATAGATGGGAGGAAAATGAAGGTGGCACTGATTTAAGAATGGCTATTTCTCAAGAATTATTTCAAATATATTTTAATAAGCAAATGGAACTTGTTAAACAGATTAGCAGTGGAACCACTGATCCTACAAGCGAAAAACATAAGGACTTACAGTCTAGAGCTAAAAAAATTGCTGACTTGTCCAATAACCTTAAAAGAAGAGGAGTCAAAGATAATATTATGCGTGAGGCTAAAGAAATATTTTATGATAGTAGCTTTGTTGACAAGGTAGACGCAAATCCTAGATTAATGTGTTTTGCTAACGGTGTTTATGATTTTGATATTAAATGTTTTCGTAATGGTAAACCAGACGACTATATTTCAAAAACTACAAATATTGCTTATAACACTCTCGACCCCAAGAAACATAAGAAACAAATTGACGAAATTAATGATTTTATGATGAAGTTATTTCCTGAAAAGGAGCTTCGAGATTATATGTGGGAACATTTGGCATCAACACTAATTGGTGAAAATAACGATCAAACATTTAATATATATAATGGTAATGGTAGTAATGGTAAATCAAAACTTGTTGAATTAATGTCTATGTGTTTGGGTGACTATAAAGCTACTGTTCCTATTACTCTTATAGCAGCAAAAAGAAATTCTATCGGTAGCACATCTTCCGAAGTGGCTCAACTTAAAGGTATCCGTTATGCTGTTATGCAAGAGCCTTCCAAGGGCGACCGCATCAATGAGGGTATTATGAAGGAAATCACTGGTGGTGACCCTCTACAAGCCAGAGCATTATTCAAAGACAGTATCACATTTATTCCTCAATTTAAATTGGTCGTCTGTACTAATACATTATTGGATGTCGGAAGTAATGATGAGGGAACTTGGAGAAGAATTTGTGTTTGCGAATTTATTTCCAAATTCTGCCCTAAAGCCGAATTTGATGATGAGCGAAAATATCAATTCGAATTAGATAAGAAACTTGATAAGAAGTTTGCTGCTTGGGCTCCTGTCTTTATCTCTATGTTAGTTCTCAAAGCTGTTCAAACAGATGGTCTTGTCAATATTTGTTCAGCTGTTAAAGCTAGTAGCTCTAATTATAGAAATACACAGGACTATTATAGTGAATTTGCTGCTGACAAGATTAAGAAGTATCCTGGTGGAAAGATTAGAGAAACCACTTTATACGAAGTATTTAAAGTATGGTATCAGTTACATCACGGTAAAAATGTTCCAAAGGGTCGTGATTTATTCGAATTTATTAACAAGAAATTTGGAAAAAAACAACGTGGTGTATGGAATGGATTATCCATTGTATATGATGATTTTGACCCCACACTAGATGGTGATGAATATGAAGAAGATGATTAAAATTAAAATCCAATAAATAAAAAATCTAATAATTTATTTTTTATTTATTTTTATTTATTTAAAATTGATTTACAATTTAATAATTATATTATTACATCACTCATAATAACTTTATCAAAAAATGAACTCAATTTCGCCATACGATTTGGAAACTGGACATACATATTATATTGAAAGCTATAATGAAGGTGTTCGTACAAACAAATATCGTGGCGTTATTAATAATTTGAACGCATGTACCTGGTATGGACATAATGTACTTGAATTTGGAAATATGATTGAATATGTAAACGGACAAGAAACCACATCGACTGAACGGGGTTCTCCAGTCTTTCCCGGAAATATCTTTTATGTACATGTAGGTACTAACGCAACAGAACCCCAATATTGGTTATTTTATAAACCCGTTGCTGATTATTTAATGACTACACAAGTGCTTAGACAATGTACTCGCTTGGATAAAGTAAGTATTTGGGGGTTATATAAACAGCATTTGGGCAAAGCCCTGGGGGAGGGCGCAACATCTGGTGGAACCCCACCGCTGCGACGCGTTTGGTATGATTATTTGTACCGAATAAAAAGGGTGTGATACAACTAAAGGATGCGTATCCGTATCCCGGAAACTAAAAATTTACTTGCCTTAAAATCGGCATTTTAAATGTGCAAAGGTGTATACGACTACACTCATCATTTACAAATAGTTATTCTTTATTTCTTCGTCTATATATACTTTATTCCCAATAGCACTTATTATCTTTTTTGTTTCTTTTTCGTTATTCTCTATGTCTGTCATTACATTAAATATTAATGTTGTTAATTTTGTTTGAATATTTTCCTCTGTTTCCCATCCTTCGTTGGCTTCTTGCCATTTATTTATTAACATTCTTTGTTTTGATGCTATTTGCTGTATAGATGCTAATAATTTATTTAATTCTTTATCTTTTTCCCAAATATCTGCTTCCTTTACATATAATGTTTTTCGTTTTGTATCAGTACAATGTATTGGTCTATCCAGTATATCTAATTCTTTTAACCCATTCACCATCATATTTGTTATTGTTTTTGTTAATCCATTTTCTATTGTTTCATCGTATGTTTTATTTGTTATAGGTAGTGATTCAATGAAATCTGTTAAATTCATCGCATTTTTACAATGCTCGTTCAAAAACATATTGATATTAAATTGATTGTTAGTAGTATTGTGACTATTTGTATTGTTATTGGTAGTATTTCCTATTTGAGGCATTACTTCCATCATTTTCTCCATAAACATATTCATAAATTCATGATTATGTGTCATAACAGTTTCAATCATTTTTTGGGTAAATTCTTGATTTACTTCGGTGGAATTTTCCTTTATTTTTACTATATGATCTATATCATTTTCTTCCCCTTGAACAATGGAGCACTTTTTTTTATGATACCATAAACTATTTCTAGCAGAATATTCTTTACCACATTCACAAATAAATATTTTTTGAGATTTTTGGATATTTATTTGTTCTAAATCGTTCAATTTTGTTCTATTTATATGTTTACGAGTCAATGTATGCTTTTCCCATTCACTTTTCTTGCTACATTGATAATCACATATATTACATATATATTTTTTGGATATTTTTGGAGATAAATTCATTCTAAATCGTTCTATATTATTAGAACATAAAAATCTCCCTAAATACTTTCACAAATACTTTAAAAATTAACAATCACAAATGAAAATTTTATAAAATCGAAATCAGACCTTTATGCTCTCAACCACTTTTTCACCAACTTTTCCAATCCTATTTCCAATATTTGAAAATGGACATACTTTTTTGATGTCCTTTTTTGATTTTCCGATTTAGGTCTGTGAAAAAAAGTAAAAATGAAAAATACTACATATATCAAAAGCAACCCACTTTTTATTACCTGTATTTTCTCTCTTCATATGTAGGGACTAGGCATTTTTTGGGGATTTTTCGTCATCAGTAGTAGAAATAGTATTGTTATTTGCTATTTCATCCTTTTGAATAATGAAACATTTTTTTTTATGTCTCCATAATCCAGATCTATCTAGATATTCTTTATTACAAATTTCACATATATATGATGTTTTTTTGATGTCAACATTGTTGCCATATGTTGCCATTTTATGTTTTCGTGTTAATAGGTGTCTATCATAATCTCCTTTTTTACAGCATATAAAGTTACAAATTTCACAATTAAATTTTTTGATGTTTTTTGATGTTTTATTTGTTGCCATATGTTGCTTAATATAGCAACAGAAAAAACTCCCTAGTGTATTTTTTGTATAATTCAATCAATACTTGGTGGAATATATATTTAATTAATACAATATAATAATTTAATTTAATATAATATATAAATTAATATGACAGTTACACTAATTATAAATCTATTTTGTTCTTTTGCTTTTTGCATGATGTGTACTTCACTAGTAGGAGCGTCAGAAGGTCCGTTAGTAAAACTTAATAATGGGGTTAAATACCAAGGTAAAACTGAGCATGACGGGGATTCATTTAGAGGCATTCGGTATGGACAATCGCCCGAAGGAGTTTTGCGCTTTGCTCCACCATTGATATATACACCGCCTACCAATGACGTGATCGATGCTACAAAATTGGGTTTCGTATGTCCACAAAATAGTTGTACTAATACCGGGTGCAGCGAAGACTGTCTTCTATTGAATATTTTTACCGGTGCGAATGCTACCGCACAAGCTGTCGAGAGCGGAAATCTACTACCTGTTGCTATTTTTGTTCATGGTGGTTCTTATATGTCTGGAAGTGGAAATCTTTATCCAGGTGGACCTCTGGTAAACTTTATGGATGGTAAGGGTATCGTCGTGACTATCAACTATCGACTAGGTGCTTTAGGTTTCTTGGGTTCCTCGCAATTACGAGTCCTCGATACCCAAGACAGTTCTACAGGTAATATGGGTATCCAAGATCAACGTCTCGCTTTCCAATGGGTGAAGGAAAATATCGCAGGCTTTGGCGGAAACGCTGACAAGGTGATGATTTTTGGAGAATCCGCAGGAGCAGGTAGTATGACAATGCATTTGACGATGAAGAAAAGTTTTGGCTTGTATTCTCGTGCCGTGCTGGAATCAGGTGCCTTTGCAGAATGGAATATGCAGTCTATGCCTCATGCACAAAACTATTATGACGCTTTCATTTCTTTTGTTGAGTGTACTGCAGAAGACATTGAGTGTTTACAGGCATTAAGTCTAGATGAAATCCATAATGCATATAAAGCTGTTGCTGGCGACGTAAGTTCTTCAGATCCTTTTATATTTGGTCCAACTATCGATGGTGTAGAAGCAACGGTTCATCCATGGATTGCAGCAGCTAATGGTGATGTTAATAAAGTGCCTATTATGTTCGGAACCAATCGTGATGAAGGTTCTATGTTCTGCGACCTACAAAAGGATGCTACTATGGATGATTTACACGACTTCTGGAAATTATATGATGTGGACGCCGCTGGTCAAGAAGTTTTAACCAGTGTGTATTTGGACGGAAAAACCTATCCCGAACTCGACGGGGCAACAGAATACTGGTGGGCTGGAATGCGTTCACTTGGTGATAATGCTATGTCTTGTCCAGCTAACTACGCCGCAGAAAAATTACATAATCAACAAACAGTATTTCAGTATTTCTTTCAACATGTGACTAATTACGCTAACAAAAACGATGGTTTAGTGATTCATGGATCAGAATTGCCTTTTGTGCTGCATCTGAAGAATATATTTTTTAATATCAAAGATAGGAAGATGTCGGATATAATGTCCAGCTATTGGACCAACTTTCTTCTGTCTGAGAAAGGTGACCCTAACGAACACCATACAGGCAGTAAATTCTTGCCCGATTGGCCACAATATACAGATACCAATCCATCGGTTTTGAATATTGTTGACTATGATAATATTCAATCGGTTCAAAGTTTAAAGCAAGCAGAGTGTGATTTTTGGATTCCGTTCGTGAACCAGAGCATTTATGACCTTACGCTTGGTAAAACTGTTCATAGTAGTCAACCTTCTAATAATGGAAAAACCGCTCTGGATGAATATGTTTGGGCCGAGGACAATAACTATGGTTGGACTGAGCTTAAAGAACACGAGATTAGCGGTAAGGGAATATTACATTTCAATAAAGGATGGAAAGGTTACACATTGAATGTGACATCCCAACAATGGCTTAGTCCTGAAGATTTTGCCAGCACTAGTAGTTCTGGTAGTATTTGGTATCATATTCTCGTTGTTATTGTTCCAGATGATGTCAAATATAAGAATAATGCCAGTATGTATATTACGGGTTGGGGTCAACCTAATCCTGATGGTTCTAATCTTCCTACTGCGAAGGATGAGGATATACGAACTGCTGCCGCAATGGCTATTTCTACTGGTATAATTACTGGGTGTCTTTTCCAGATTCCCAACGAGCATACAACATTTGCGTCTGACCCAATTCAAAAGAGTCGAGGTGAGGACGCTATTATTGCTTTCACATGGGATCACTTTTTGAATAATCCTGAAGATACTGAGTGGTTGCTTCGTTTTCCTATGGTAAAGGGTTCTCTTAGGGCGATGGATGCTATGACTGAATTTGTTTCCAAAAAGTTACCCAACCTTGAAACTTCTTTGGATTACTATACTGTTGCTGGTGCGTCCAAGCGCGGATGGACTACTTGGGATCTTGGCGCGGTTGATCCTGATAGAGTGGTAGCAATTGTTCCTATTGTTCTTGACGCTATTAATTTTGTTGAGGTTATGCACCACCAATACCAATCTTATGATGGATGGAGTTGGGCACTTTCTGATTATCTAGATATGAATATTATGTCTCGTATTGATGACCCGAATATGCTTAGTCTACAGAAATTGGTTGATCCATATTTTTACCGAAATCGTCTTACAATGCCCAAACTTGTTGTTAATGCCGTTGCTGATGAGTTCCAACAACCTGACGATACCCGTTATTGGTGGGACGAAATGCCTGGACCCAAACATTTTATTATGACCCCTAATGCTGAACATAGTGAGGCTACAGGAATCTTAGAAATAGTTCCTGCTATTAGTGCTTGGATTAATAATCTTGTAGAAGATAAGATCATTCCTGAGTTTACTTGGGATATTTCTGACGAAACAGGTGCTATAACCGCTACCCTTAACGAGTATGGTGATGTTAAGGAAGCACGAGTTTGGTACGCATACTCTTGTGGAAATAATCCTGATGGAAAAAAGAGACGAGATTTTCGCATAGCAAATACTGATAGTCCGTGTGAATGTGGTATTGAAGCTCAAGGTATGTGTGCTAATCTAAAGTCTTTTTGGACTCCAAAAAAACTTGTTGAGGGGAAGAATGTGGATGGTATGCGCACATACACAGCACAACTCGATGCTCCTGAGGATGGTCGTTGGGTAGCATTCTTTATTGATATTGTGTATGCTAAGAACAAGATTGATGCTCTTATCCCTAAGATAGACATTCTTCCTGGTTTTATCCCTAGAGATCTTATTCAACGACTCCAATTTACGACTGAAGTCAGTATCTGGCCCAATACTTTTCCTTATGTCGGTTGTGGTATACAGGATGGTGTAGACACCGGTATTGACTGCGCAGGAACTATTCGTTAGTAAGAATATCCTTTATTCTTCTTCATCGAATTATAACCGATAATCACCCCCTACCTCTCTCTCTCATATCGTCTGCCCTATCTTGCCACAAGTCTCTTATATCTTCTTCATTATCCATAAGATAATATGAAGCTGGATGCGGATCTTTACTACAATAACTACAATAACCACGACAGAACGGACACACGACTCGCTCGAAAGCATTGTTCTTTCTTATTATTTTATCCAAACATTGTTTACATGTTTGATGTTTATTTTCACAACCAGTATCAACCAACTCCTTTTTATATTCATAACAAATATCACAATGTTGTAAACCCAAATCTTCCTTACATACAGGACATTCTGTTTTATCATAAATACATTCAGAACATAATTTATGTTTCGATTCACAACTGAATATGGTAACCATAGCCATTTTTTCACAATGAGCACATTTTTTATAATATTTGCGAACTTTTTTTTGTTGTTTTTTTATTTCATATATTTTATAGTGAATATCATGCATTACTTGGTCATAAAAGTATTGTTCACATAGCATTAGTTCATATTCTTCATCTGCTTTACGAAATATTGGAACTAATGCTTTCCGTTTTTCTGTGTTTTCAGGAGTAGGATTATGTATTAGTGATATTCTTTTTGCTCGTTGCCATTGCATATATGCTTCATCTCGTATTTTTTCTAATTCTAATAATTTTGGTTGTATATCAGTATGATATTTGTTGTTTACATAATTCTCATATCTACAAAATTTTTTTTTATGATTTTGTAATTTCGTTCTATTGAAAATTGTATTAATATTTATATTATAATACAATTTTTGAATACGATTATCTTGATCGTAAATGAATTGATTTTGCTTTTGTTCCATATTACCTTTGAAAGTTATTAATATATATATTATTGTATTAATATTTATATCATAATAATATATTAATCAATTTTTTTAATAAAGGAAATAGATTTAAACCAATGATGGTATAAATGTTTATATTATGAATAACATAGAGTTAAATATTTCTAATGAAAATGAAAATGATAAAGAAATATATTTAAAAAACTTAGGCAACGAAGCACTTGAATATTACTTCTTATATATGACTGATTATAAATATAATACTAGATTAGTAACATACACTATAATACCGATAATAATTATATCAACATTTACAGGAACTGCTACTATATTTCAACCTTATATAAATCCAGATAATCATTCAATATATTTAATTATAATAGGTTGTTGTAATATAATAGCTGGACTATTGACATTATTAAAAGAATATTCTAGAATAGTTCACATGGAACAAAATATTAGTTATGTAGCTTATCCATATAAGCAATTAGGCAGAGAAATACAATTACATTTATGTCTTAAAAAAAATCAAAGAGACGACGATAAAGAGTTTGCTGTAAAATGTAAAGAACGAATGGATAGAATGCATGAATCAACACCAGGTGTTAGTGAATACGCATATAAAAAATTAAAAGAATTAAAAAAACCATCCAATAACAATAAACAAGATATTTCTGAAGAGATTAGTAGTCAGCCATAAGAAGTAA